>Ga0116227_10006371_pt1 | contig 23952 bp, 10 predicted proteins | sample S1TSphgellanicum_FD_89693 | JGI IMG/M metagenome (GOLD analysis project Ga0116227, IMG submission 89693) | Host-associated microbial communities from peat moss isolated from Minnesota, USA - S1T2_Fb - Sphagnum magellanicum MG | ecosystem: Host-associated > Plants > Peat moss > Unclassified...
GATCACACTGCTGCTCGTGGCAGTGAAAACCTTGGCAGCCGCCTTCACTCCAAGGAATTGACATTTGAACACTGATCCAAATGATCCATTCCCGAGAAAGTCTCCAAGTTTCACATCATCATATTCCATCAATTGTAGATGACTATGAACAGAATTAGCTGCCCTAACTTTGTTAAGCACATATTCTGTAAGTTTCCTCACATCTCCTTTGGGGTATGACGTTCTTTTGTAGCCTTCTATAGCACTGAACAAGCTCTCTATGTCCTTTCGACAGGCTTCCTCCACATCCAGCGCCAACAGATCGAGGACAACTGGCCTGAGGAATGTGCCGTCAGGCGGTACACCGCTGTTAGCAGTCAGCCTCAACATCTTGACGCATAAACGAAATTCTTTCAGGTGGAGGAGGATCCTCTTCTCGATCGCCGCGGAATCCGATGAGCTGATCACTGACCTCCACCAGTTCTCATCTTTACACTGAGCCACCAACGTTTCGCCACAGAGCATTACACGCCTCAATTCCGCCACAACTTTTTCATACACAGGCCCGCTCAAAGGAAGGACGCTGTCGAGGGACCTTGAGTATGTAGTTGCAAGGAGTGTGCACAAGGATTTGTTAAACTTGACGTGTTCACAGTGCCCACCTAAAGTCCTCGCCACCTCTTGGCAATCCTTAAATAAAGTCTCCGTGGTAGAGATCTGTTCAGGTTGCAAACAAAAAGTCCTCGCCAACAGATCTAGAGTCTGCATACTGCAACAAACCTTCAAAAAGGACCCTACCCAAAAAAAACACGACGTCATGGTGGAATGAGAGAACACCAGAGCACAATCGATCGATTTCCCACACCACAACACTTGACGAACATCACACGATGCTCGAACTCATATGCTACTCCTGCTGCAAGCTTATCCAAAATATATCTACCTTCTCCGATTTGAACACGGCGAACTCTATCCACACGCCAAGTGCGTACGACCCAAAGAGCTCTGCAAATCCTTCTCTGGGCAGGTTTCATAATCGCATAAACATTTTAGGGTCTTCCCTACTCTCTCCTTTACCGACAACCTGCGATGAGGGTGTGCCCGATAAAAAAGTACAATGAGCCAAGTGCGTACGACCAAAGAGCTCTGCGAATCCTTCTCTGGGCAGGTTTCATAATCGCCTAAATATTTTAGGGTTTTCCCTCCTCTCTCCTTTACCGACAACCTGCGATGAGGGTGTGCCGATAGAAAAGTGCAATGAGTCAGTGAAAAAAGCTGACTCGTTGCACTTTTCTATCGGGCACACCCTCATCGCAGGTTGTCGGTAAACGAGAGAGTGGCGAAGACCCTAAAATGTTTATGCTACTATGAAACCTGCCCAGAGAAGGATTCGCAGAGCTCTTTGGTCGTACGCACTTGGCGTGTGGATAGAGTTCGACTCTTTGGGCTGGGCTAGGCCAACACCACTGTTCCTCCGAGTGTTTTCTTTTGGTGCCAACTTTCGTGCGAACTGCAAACAGGGAAAATTTCTGAAAAAAGTGGGTCCATTTACCAAATCCGTCCCAGTCCTTGATAGGCTGTCGCAGCCATTTCTCCATCCTAAATTTCCTGGTGCCACATCAACTATGGATGGCTGGGGATGGAAGAGTTAGATCTTTCTGTCCAAACAAAAGGGGTTCACATTCAAATTAGAGATATTTAACAATTAATATATACATCCATTCAAGGTTGAGATTAATTAATAGATAGTTATAAAGAGAAAATTCACCTATATTAAGGATGTCTTAAAAAGTGAAAGGTACTAAGCTCTCCATTTTAAGTATTAATTATCCCAAAAGTAATTTCAACACATATTCTGCAACACATATTTTGCACTGATTTTTTTTGGGTGCTATTGAACTTATCTTTATGAAAAAATAAATCACCTTGGGCCTATTTTGAAAGACCTAGGTTTGTCAAAAGTGGAATCAGCAAGTGACCACCTATCCTTCATCAGAATTACATAACAGCATTTAGAAGCATGGGGGGAGCATGTAGGAGTGTCATCAGAACATGTAGGAGTCTTAGTGGAACATTTAGAAGTGTTGGCATAGTGTGATAGAGCTCCATCTCTTGACTATTTACATGTCTTAGTGGTGTTGACAATTTGCATTTTGGAGGTTATTCAAGGATGCAGGACAAGGGGCTCAGTTTCAATTTTTCATTTGTGATTTGTCTTTGTGTGGTAAGTGTTTTAAGGTCTTTCTTTTCTCTCAGCCTATGCTGTGCAGATGTCAATTTATTTGATGGAGGTTTCTCTCCCTATAGGCTAGTAAAAATCAACCAAAAAACTGTAACCACTGCATTTACGACTATATGCAACTTATAGTCGTTTGCAATTAGGTTTGGCAATATTTGCAACTATAAATCAAATTTCAACTACTTTGATCACTTATACAACTATGTTTCAACTATTGAAAATTTCATCATATTAGTTGGATGGTTTTTAAGTTTATTTTCATCCACGATTAGGCTTATAATTTTATGTATGTATTAAAGTTATATATATATATATATATATATATATATATTTTTATTTCAATTTTGAAAAATATTATTTAAATCTGAAAATTGCTAGTTCAGTGCATTAAAAAAATTGAAAAACATTATATGAATATGCAAATTTCTTTTTCATTAATTCGTTAAAATCTATTTGAATTATTTTTTAAATATTTGAATCTGAAATTTTATTTTTCAATTTTTCAATTTTTAATTTAAATTTTAAAAATTTTTGATTTGAAAATTGAAAATTGAATTTTGAATTATTATTTTTGAATCTAAAAATTAATATTTCAAATCTAAAAATTATTAGTTGAGTCTAAAAATGGACATTTGAATTTTAAATACTGTTATTTGATTCTGAAAATTGATAATAAAAGCTATAACAAATGAGATAGTAAGAAAAATATAAATGAAAAAATAGATAGTTTAAGCTAGCCACCAGTTACCATAATAATTTAATAAATATTTTTTATTAGTCTTATTATTTTAAATTTTAATATTTACTATAAGAAACTATATAGATTTATTTAATGCATATTCTATTGTAATATAACAACATGAATTATTATTTACATTTATCATATTATTATTTAAATATTCAATATTATAATTAATAGTAACTATAACAAATGAGATAATAATAATAATAATAATATAGTATAGTATTATTACTTATTAACTTTTGTTACTTATAATAATTGATATAATTAGTGGATAAACTAGTTTAGTATAGTATGGATATTAAAAAGTAGTTGCAAATAACTTATGAATAAGTTGATAACACTTGCAACTACAATGTTTAACCTGTATTTTTTTCCTTTCATTCTTTTCATGTGTAGTATATAACTAAATGCATTAAAACTTTTTTAAGTGCAAATGTCATTCAAAGGATGAGCCAATAAAAGAAGCTCGACCTTAAATGCTAAAACCCAAAATAAAAATAGGATTTCCTTAAACCTATTTAATTAACTTAAACCTATCTACTTACTTCCTTGGGCCTAGACCCTCATTATCTATCCAGATGTTGACATCCTATTGATTTTAAATTAAACAATCCAAAATTAATTAGTTAAGTAAAAGATTAAATATTAAATAGGGTTTAACATGCCACATGTCACCAAATAATTAGCTTTCAAATGATAAATGAACACAATTTATATGTGACATGGCACCAAATAATTTTCTTTAAAAATAAATGGACACAATTAATATGCCATGTGGTAAAGTAATATTTTGCCACATGTCAAACACTAATACCATACAAAATGGATGATGTGATTTTTTTCTAAATTAAATTAAATTAAATTTGAAACATTAAAAAATGTTTCTAGGTGGCAACACATCATTTGTTGTTAGGGTGACCCAATTAATTACATGGTAAGTCACAAATGATAATACATATACAATAAGTTAAAGGATAAATTATATTTCTGTGATTTTTTTATACATCCACAATCCCATGTCATTTTTATTATTGTTTTATGCAACTTGTCCAATGCAACTAAAAGTATTTTAATTGTAAATGTTGCCTACAATTAAAAATCAATTGCAAAAACCAATTGAAAAAAGGCCTTTTTCTACTAATGATAGGAGATGCATCCCCTATCTCCTTTCCTCCATTCATGCCCCTTATAGAAACCTCTTAGCCTTTTTCACATTAGTATAATTGTGTATTTGTCCTTTTTATAGCTATAATTCTTTCATTGAAAAAAACACATTGTGTTTTGAAAATAATATATGAATATTATGAATTTAAATGGTTTTGATTTATCAATTCCCCAATAATATTATGATGAATAAAGGAATATTATGAATTTTTTTTGTAATTTGATCATAAATTATTTTCATTAATATTAATCGATAATGGCATCCTAATAATAATGTATGATTTATTGATTGCCAAAAGTTTCACATCTGAACTGTGTTTCCAACTTTTTATATTTTTTCATAGTAACAATTCTTATAATTATTTTGATATTAACACATTGATAGTTAATATCCAAAATTTTGTATAATTAATGATGTCAATTGATAATGAGGCGTTGAATAGAAAAAAAAAGCTAGTTTCTAAGGCTATAAACTATTTCATTGTCCAAGGATGCAAATCCCTACAACCATGGCATGGATCACATCCTCAACGCAGTAGATGAACGATATGACTAGTTTCAATATTTAGTGTAATAAAACTTTTAACACATTTTGGTTAATATAGTCATATCAACATATTAAGCATTTAGATTCAAATTATGTTAGATCGTTTGTTATCACAACTTTCCCAACTGCTAGTTAATATCCATAAAATTTGATTACTAGATTTTGCTAGTTGTGATTAATATGTATTTAATTACAACTATACACATAATCAATAGTTATAATTAAATAAAATACATATTAACTACCCAAATTTTTTGGTCTAAAACATTTACTCTGGATCAATCTCTTTAGCTTCAAACTAGATGTTAGGTTGAAATTTCTTGAATTTAAAATAAGGTAAATATCATGTACACAATCTAATAAAAAGAATGAACATGTGTTTGAATGGGAAGGATGAAATTAATCAAATTTTGGTTGAAATTGGCAATGTACATATAAAGTACTAAAATGTGTATATATCAATTATTATTGTTGAGTAGAGTAGGTCTATGTTAAATCGGCCAAAAAAAGTAATTTATGCAATTAATACAAAAAGTACTATTATGATTTTTTCCCCCAATCTACCCTTTGCCCCTTTTGTTTTTACCTTGTGATACTTAAACACCTTTTGGGTCCATGTTATGCATGTTTTGCACATGTTATGGGTATTTTGGATATGTAACATGTCATTGGACATGTTATGTGCCCTTTGAAACATTCATAACACATTGGAAGGTTATGAATGCAAATTGTGCCCAAGTATCACTCAATTTTTTTTAGAAAATATGAATGGTGCAAAGGGTAGATTAAGGGGAAAATTGCAACAATACTTTTGTTTTGATTACATTTACTTTTTTTGGCTGATTTAATATTTTCTAGGAAAGGGCTTAATGTCTTTACATGTATATAATTTTCAAGAAACCTTAGAATGTTAGGATTAATTATTTAAACATCAGAGTTTTATTTTTAAACCATCAAACTAGAAATTACAATTACTAAACTAGTTTATTTTATGTCATTATTCTAAATTTATTTTTTAAAATTTCTATTAAGTAACTTTCCTATAATTATTTTAATACTATAGTTACTATTGCTAAATTTATTGATCAGAACAATGTATTATTATTGACAATGATATTTATAATTGTCAAAAGTTTGACAATGTTATGATTCGAACTCCCCTAAACATATTTTTCCCATAATATTAATTCGAAAACTTGATGATTACACATAACATGGAGTTTCAAACCATTATGTATTAATTACATGAACCTAGTGTAATTTTCTTTATTGAGAACAACTTAGTTGGATTTGTCTTTGCGTATTATATGTACCAAATTATACTTATAAATAATCAATCCAGGTCTTTTTCATCATGATATACACATGATTTCTAATGCATATATTATACATTAAAGATTCATATCACTATCACTCCATGAAATGATTTTCAATCAAAGAAGCACTAGACCACATGGTGCCCATTAGGTCTATCAATTTCCACTAGCACATCCTAAAAAATGGGATGTAAATTCATGATAAAAGTTCTAGCTTATATTAACAATAGTTTCCTCATCATTTTGACCTAAATTCCCTAGTACACACAATTTCACAAAATATCATGTTAAGGGGTAGAAATCTCTAAACTAATTAGTGCCATAGAAATCAAGCTAATAACTTAAAGTAATTACTAGTGGTAGACTTAATACCATCCCTTACTAATAATATAAAATCTTAATTTAATATGATATTAACAAAATTTTAATGTATAAATAAATTATATATATTGTCTTACAACTTATAAGTCTTTATAATCTATTTTATTTTGAAATTACAATATAAAGATTTTAAATTTATAATATATCATACTAAATTTTCTATGAAAATGTATTTCAATGTATAATAATAATAATATCTAATTTATCAAATATATATTGCCAAATTTAGTAACATTAACAACATTGGTGCATGGAATCTAATGAACCTTGGAAGCAAATATTCAATATGAAGTGTTTATAATGGTTGGTGCTAGGTAGGTTTGATTACATGGGGCTAATGGATGGATAATAACAGCAAAAGGTGATGAGCCATGAAAAGGTTAAAGAAAAGCTATCAAAAGTTTTATGTGTTCTTGGGGCAACCCAATGCATGGTCTTGTTGAGGAATATATAAGTTCATGTTATATAAAAAATTGTTTGGGAAGGGGGGTGGTTATGTTGCATTGCTTTGAGCGAGGATGAAGTGGTTTTGTTGAATTTGGTTTTCAACTCTTCTATAAAACTTAGCTGGTGAATAATCCAGTTTTTGACATTCAAGTTGACAATTGTCAATTTTTTTGTAATATGTTGGATCAATTGATAGATGGGGAATGAAGGATTTGGAATTGGATCTTGTTTGCAAATCAATGGTGCATGAGTTTATAGAAGAGCTGAAATAATTATATCATGTGTTTGCTTATTCATAATTGTGATGGTGTTGGTCACATGCATGCACATAAAATTGACACATTGGGTTTTGAATGTGGTTTGGAAACACTAAAATTCCATAAGATTTTCATATTATATAACATCATGCCTATAGTGCCACATGCACCTAATATATACTAGGCGGTAGTAGCAAAATGTGGTTCAAAAGCACCAACATTCCATCAAATTTTCACACTCAGCAACATGTCTAAAGACCATTTGGTAATTGTATAAAAGTTTCTTTTGTAAGTCCTATAATCTACAAGAGCTAGTTTTAGATTTCAAAGTCAAAATCAGTTGGTCAATTTATAATATAAAACTAGTATCATTTTCAATACCCATTCAAAAACTAAATGAGTGTATTATTTCCTATCATTTTGTGACAAAAGGTTTTTGCATTGTACAAATTGTTGATATTCTCACACTAATACTAGCTTGAAAATGCCACATTGATCTACCTTAAACCATTTTTTATTTTTTGCAGGTCTAGTTGCCCATAGATTCCTAATGAAGCATAATGGCAAGATTGACACGTAAGTGACAATGCAAGGAAAACACAAAGAAGTCAAGCACATGAAAGTGTGTGTTACTAAAGGCAAAAAGATCAATGGGTCACCTCTAATATTAAGCATTGGGAATGGATGGAAAGAGTTCAAGACAACTAATGAATTGAAAATAGGGGACCATCTTGTATTCCCTTTGATTGCTACTTCTACATTCAAGGTTGAAGTAGTTGACAACATCAAAAACTGCAAAATAATATGTAAGAAACAAACTTTGAAAGATGTTGTTGATCGTTATTTTCCCTCAACAATCCCATGCTTTGGAACTACCCATACATTATAAATAATCACAAATGAAATTGAAGGCATTGCCATTTGAATGTTAATAGACAATAATGTCTTTAAGCACAATTAGATTTGTTTTTAGCTCAACAAGTTTGAAGACCAACTTTACTACTACCAACCTCTTGGATGAATCTTGCAATGGTACTATTCCCATAAAAAATAATTCATGGAGGTCCCAATTACTAGTAATTTTAATGACTTATTTTTAAAGACTTTAGGTCGCAATTAATCATTACATATTTGTGGGATTTGAAGATTTTCTAGACTATTAAGTAGTTTCATGAGCTAGTTTTGTGTAAATTATCAATATACTTTTAAATTGTTAATGTAACTTAATAGTAGTTGTAACATTGAAATTTTGTAATGAGTTTTTGCATTTTGAAGGATATTAAGTTAAACGATAACTTATTTACAACTTTTTTTCGAATATGATTTAAAACCACAATGTGCATGAAAATGGCTAAAGGAAAGTCATTGTTTTTGAATACTTGATTATAGATGATTTTTTTTGTTTTTGACCAATATTTGTGAGTTAAGGGGCACCCACCAAAATAGTGGGCATTCACATCAAAATATTGAGTCAAAAAATGAAATTTTAACCATGCAAGCTAAACTCCAATATATTTCAAAAAACATTATGGGAGAGACAGGATAAAAAATGATTGTTGCCATCTTTTGTTGAATTTGGAATGTTGGTCCTCTACTTGAATGACTTTAAGGATAGTTCAAAATTTAACATGAAAGGACAAAGGCAAGCCCAATGGCAAGCCCAAAAACAAGGTGAATTAATATATATATATATATAATTTGTTGTATAACTAATGTTGAGTTGAATCATTGATTTGTCACTAGCAGTATAATAAATTTAGGATATGCTATTAGGGTTTCATAGAATTGGTGCATGCACCTAGTTGCACAAAAGGGTACTAAGCATGCCCATTGCCATGTGCATGACATTGGACCTTCATGGCAACCAAGTATGAGCTTATCATTCACATGTCAATTGCCATGTCATTGTTATGTAGCGGCATCATAGTGGACATTTTTTGATGGTCAAATTTCCATTAACAAAGGACATACCACAAAATTGGATCAAATTATAACCACATTGTAGTGCAGAGACTAAGGTGCACAAACCTACTTTTCACTAAATATAAGGTGAATGCACCCTAGGCATTTAAAGTGCATGCATGCTAACATGGGGTGCCTAGACACATGCATGGTGCCTAAATGAAATAACATAAAACCATGAAACTTGGCAAACAATGAAAAAACATTTTGATGGATACCTTTATTATAATTCCTAAAGTTTGACCCTGCGATCACAACACTATTAGGGAGGGGCTCTCCTTTTCTAAAGGGGAAAACATTTATTTGTTGGACTCTAACTTCATAGCTAACATTTTAGTACAATTTATATCTTTTTTCAACCAAGGAAACAATGAAGTCTAACTATCTTAAATAACTTTATCATTGACCACATTCATATATTACAACTTCATTATCTACGTGAAATAAATATGAATAATATATTACTAAATCATTTATATGACTAATGGATGATTTAAACTTACAAAATCGACATACTTCATCCATTTTCCATTTACCATATTTCACCTAATATGGTTTTCGAATGTGTGCTAGATAATAAAACATTAACATGGATTATCTTGCTATCATTTTTTCAAATAATGAAATACTCAAATATAATTTATGATTGAATTTCAATTACTTCAAAGGACATGGAAAATATTATCATGATGTCATGGTCTTTTTATATTTAATTAAATAATATCTTATGTCATTCGAAAATGGGTCCCAATATATGTTCTAAACTTGGGAGACTTATAAAATGATTTATATATGATTTATAAATAATTACTACCAAGTGGATAACATGGCACCTTGTATAACTATATAATTATTAACATTAGATGAATTTGTGGTACTTTAGGTGGTCATACAATTATTTTATAATGATTCAAAAATGAATATTAATAAAATGTTAATATGAATACAAATGAGCATAATAGATTACAACATGTAAAAAATTTATTTTAATTAGTATTATACATATACGGAATATAAAAACCTTTAATATCTTAAATAATATACATGATCTATATAATCCATTTTAAATATTCAATCCAACTAAATTAATTATTATACATTGAAATAAATTTTAATGGTAAAAAAAAGATATATTATAAATAAATTTTAATAAAATTATATTTTGAAAATTTTTAAATATTAAAATAAAATTGTAAGATGTGGGAAATATATATTTTATTTGTGCATTAAAATTTTATCATAAATTTAAATGAAAATTTATATAATATATGTATAAAATAAATAAATTTATTTTACATGTGTTGAAATATATTATTACACGATTATATTAGATAATTTATATGTGTAAAAATGAATAAAAATTAATTTATATTTTAATATCAATTTATATTACTCAAATGAAACTAAATTATTTAGATTGAATCATACTTCATATATATATTTATTTACGATCAATTAAAAAATAATTATGTGGATAAATTACATGGATTCATACATGTAAATTAAAAGTTAATAATTAGTAAAATTATGATATATTGGAAGCAAAATTGTAATATAAATTCTTAAACCAAATGAAGGTTTTTAATACGAAAATTTTATTTTATTTATTCACAAATCAGGAAAAATAATTATATTCACAAAAAGTTCAATTTGGACATAGGAATAATCCAAAAAAGACCTTTACTAGGCTCTTGATCCTTGCCATGAAAATATTAATTACATGGCCAAGAAAATAGCCAAACTTTTGAAAAATATTCTTCATAATTATGACATGCCCCATTTATTTGACCCTCAATAATGGAATATTCTTATAATATTACTAGGGTCCAAGGATTAAACATGAGAATATTCCATACCAAGGATTTGGGCAAATGTTAATTATAATAACCATTTTGCTAAATTCCACAAAAATTGCATAATTTTGAAATTAAAAGGAGTGAGGATTGGATGAAAAGGTCTATTGGGATATTATGAAATTGAAGGGGTAATACTATGTGCACCAACTTTCAAGCCAATTTTTAGTCCTTTTCCATTCAATTTGTTTTAGTCTCCTATCCAAATGAAATGTAATTTTAAAATTAAAAAAATATAACTTTAATTAATCACTTAATATGTTTTGGATAAGACCAACGCATATTCACCAATGCATGTTGAAGAAATCCATGAAAACAATGCATGATTATTTTTATTGATTATACTCCTTACCTATGGTTGGATATGATGAAAATGCAATAAAACACAAGCAAAGATATATTAATTGTACATGTTTTGTTTTCTCAAGTAATAAAAAACAAAAAAAATCCACCATCTCACTACCATCTTCAAATCCCTCTTCCCAAACCTTAAAACACATTTATCTTTAAATTTGATTGCAAATTTGATAGCTCATTCATTTAAATGATTCACCTCAATGTTGTAGTGGTAAACAAGTTTTTTTTTAATTCAATTTCATTTATATTGTATTTATATTATCAAAATTATAAAATATTATATTTAATTGCATGTAATTTCAATCAATGTCAATAAAAATTCAATCATTAAAACACATATTATAAAGTATTAAACATTTCACCTAAAACTAAATTAATGTTAATTAAACATATAGTTGAAATGCTACACTAAACTGTAGGCCTTAAACCTTATACCCTAAACCATCAACCCCAAAAGTTCCCTAAATGCCATAATAACATTATAAACCATATGTTGTGCATCCAAAACCCTTTATGTTCGAACATAGAATCCTATGTTATATTAACATATATTTCACATAACCTAATATTATGCCCTACACCCTAAACCTTAAATGAAATAACACAACTACCCTATCCCAATATACAATGTCAAAAAATACCTTAATTTAGTTATGAAACATTTTATTTTTAACCCTAAATGATGCACCATAAATCCAATGCCCTACATCGTAAAACCTTAAATGTTATAACATACATTTTAAGCCTTATACCCTAAACCATAAACCTCTAAACAAAAGCACCAAAAGTTGTTATACTAATGATAGTAGTATCGTGTAAAGATTCAACAATATGCCAAGATAGAAAATCAAATAGCAACATTGCCACATGGCATAATTTCCATCCAATCTAATACCGAAACCTCAATACCATCTCATCCATCTTAATCGTGGAATGGAGATTCCACTTTCAACATTAGTCATTACAAATCACTAAGGGCAAGAGATTTGTTAAACATAAGTTTCGTGAACCATTCTTGCAATGGGGAAGTTTAGGGAATTGAGAGCTTTGGGTCAGAATGCAAGTCTTAATTTTTTTTCGAAAAAAAACAAAGTGTCATCAAGCTTTCCTTTTTTTTAAAAATTAGTCCAAGCATGAAATTAAGGTTTTAGGAAAGAATCCGTGATAAAAAGAATTCGGAGCTTGGCAGGGGGTCAAGCGCAAGAGAATTAAAAAGAAAAAGTGCGATCAAGTTTTTTTTCAAGAAGTTTTTTCAGTTTAAGAGTGAAGTGAAGTTAAGGTTTGGGGGAAAAATTCGAAACACCAAGGATCTAGAGATTCAAAGGGCATCCAGGGTAGGAAAATTGATAAAACAAAACACCATTGAGCTTTCCATCAAGAATTGTTTTTAATCTAATAAGAATGAAATGAAATTAAGGTTTGGAGGAAGAATCTGAAACACTAAGGATTTGAAGCTTCGAAGGGCATCCAAGGCAAGAAAACTTAAAAGATAAAGTGCCATCGAACTCTCCATCAAAAAGTTTTTTTGAAATCTAATAAGAGTGAAGTGAAGTTTGGGTTTGGGGGGAAAATTCGGAGCACCAAGGATGTAAAGCTTCATAGGGGATCAAAAGTAGGAGAATTAAAAAAACAAAATGCAATTAAACTCTTATTCAAGTTTTTTCAGTCTAATCTAAGCATGTAGTCAACCATTCAACCCTTATTCAAAACTAATTCCATACTCATTGTAGGGTTTTGGAGAGAAGAGCTTTAGGGTGAAATTTTGCAATTCAAAGAACTCTATCAAATAGCTTCTAGGTACAACCCTTTCACTATTCCTACCCATTGTTCCTTCATTTTTTCAAATCCTCACATCAATCTTGCAATCAATTAACATCACAAGTCTCCTTTCAATAATTTAGCACATTCCATAGTATAAAACAATTTGTAGCGATGTGTTCAATTATTATGTATTTGAAAAGAATTTTCGAATTCAACATTTTTCTTCATGAAAATATATTTTCAACTTCTTCAACCCACAAAAATCTCCTCTCTTTTCATTTTGCGGTTCCCATTTCATACATCTAATGTTTTCTAAAACAAATTTTCCAACAAATAGTTCATTTCTCATCCCTTTCTCTAGGTCAAAAGGGAGGATTCTAAAACATGGGTTTGCATGCTCATAAACGTGCCGCATTGACAAGGTTTGACAATGTTTTTCACTTGATGAATATTGTTTGTATTCAATTTCACCTCTTGAAAAAGGACAGAACCATCACAAAAAAAAGGTGAGTATTACACAATTCTCTATTAACATCACAATGATTATAACGATTCACCATTTTTATCATTTCAAATCCTTTTTGTCTTGGAGCTTTCACATTCACATATTCTAGTCAAATTATTTTGCATGATTTTGATGCATCGTTAACTTGCTTTCAAAAAGTTTGTTATTTTTTCATCACAATTCAAAAATCAGTGTAGCTATAAACCATTAGAAACCATGAAATAGGAATAAGAAAGGATCTTTTGAAATTTATGTGGTTCTTATCCCTTGGAAGGTATTCTTGCAACTCATATTCGAACGTAAGAAAAAAATCTTTAATTATAAGGATAACTATTGACATTAATTTGTTCCCAACCTAGGCTATACCAACAACAACATAATCACAATAAAACTATAGCTACAATATTATACAAAGTCATTCAACCAAATTTTCATAGGATGCCTATTAGCTTTCAAATGGTTTTATTACATTAGTTAATACGATGAAAAAAAATCTATTGTTAGACAGATCCATAGAAGAAAAAAAAAATGCTTGGTGGTTGCCAAACATTTTTTTTTGGGTAACCATTTCAAGCAAATTGTAGAAAATGATAGGCGTTTCCTTGATGGCCCCGATGTAGTGATCCACAAAACAATTTTAAAATCAAAGTAATTGTGTGAAATCCAGTGTAACTTAATATAATATTTTTGAAATTTCTTTGTAATTGGTTGGGTGAAATGTAATCTTATTTAATCTAATATTCTTGAAGTTTTTTAGTAATTGGTCGACAATAAATTGAATTAAATAGAAAAAAAACTATTCCTAGTGGAATGGGTGTTACATTGAGGGGTTCATCATTTTATGTTCAATTTTATGTTCCAAGGTAGTAATATTCATCCATTAACTCTATGAACATTGGTGTTTGGTAGGTAAATTATATTTAAAAACTGGGAAATATTACTGTAAATACGCATGTTGGTTACAAAGTTTGTATATGGGATTCAAGCGAAGATGGTAGGGTTCGAATTGGAGTAGGACAATGCAAGGATCCATTGCTAGTATTGATTTATGGTGTTAATGGAGTGGAAAATTGTATAATTGTAACCATCATATCCATGGGTGAAGCGTTTGAATAATGAAAATTCTTTTTCCCAATTCTAGCTAACAATATTGCGAATCCTTGGTGGGAAATGATTACTTTCAGCCTATAAAGGATGTTTCCATGCTAGAAAAAGAACTTGTATCCCTAGCGAAGGAAGGCTTTAAATGAGAGGGTTTTAGCAATTTGTAGAAAAAAAGAGTGTCTTGTAGAAATTAGGTTCTTTCCTCATCCTTACATTCTAAAGGATTTGACATTAATGTGGAAATTAACAATATGATGGATGGTATTCTTGAATACAAGTCCAATGGATACATGTGTAATATTTCTTATGATGCCACTAGTGATGGCACTTTGAAAATAGATTCTTCTGATTCTATGAATGAGGGCACGAATAAAGAAAGAAATGGCGAAAAAGAAGAACGAGGTGATAATGAAAACAAAAAAAAAACTCTCGCATCCCATCAAAAGGTAGGTTTGCTTAATGACGTGCATAATGTGAGCTTATGGATGATGTTGGGTTGTTCATTACAAATGGTTATATAATAGCTTGTGAGCCAAGGTAAGAAGTTCTTGATGATCAACTTGGTGAGGATCATGTCAAAATGAATATTTTGTATTGCCTGAATAATATTTCAACCATTATGACAATTTTGAAGTGGCTATGGAGCAAACCATTGTGGATGGGTACTTCCTAAAACAACTTTTCATATCTTACAATGAAGCAACATACCAATTGTTGATGATGAGGGAAAAATTGGAATAGTGAAAAAACTACTTTTTAGAAAAAGAAGCAAAGTGTTGGACATTTTGATTGCTTTATGTCAAGGATTGAAAAATTGATGTCCTAGGAGTTTATTTGAGATGTGAGTTTCACATTGTGTTGCGCACAAAATTGTTGTCAACACTTTCCTCATGAGAAGATGACATTGTTGGGATAAGAGTTTTGGGGTCTAGTAGATGTGGATTAAATTCTTGCAAAATTGTTCCACATTTATTATAACAACATATTTGCACACGTGTGTCTAAAATCAAGGAAAAATTTGTGAATGTGTGAATATTGTGCACAAAGTTTCGGGAGTCCAAACCGGGACAATTTCGGGACTCCTCCTTGGGAGTCCCGGGACAAAAAACCATTTGAATGTGGGTGCCACGGAGAGGCACAAAGTATACTATATGGGGGAAGGTGGTGGCTTCCCCTGAGTCTGGGCTATGGTGAATAAAGTGAGTCTAGAGTTGCCCGTGGCTTGTCCTAGTACCAAGGGTGCTCCAGAATGGGAACTAACCAACTTGTGGGTTGGTTTGATGTAGGTTCGAGTAAGTGAATAGCTTGTCACTCTTCCCAGTCCAATCCCAAAGCTTTAGCATGCCCCTCTACCCCTTTTAGTGCTGAAAGTTGGGAGCGTGCCCCAAATTCCTCACAATTTCGCTATGAGAATAACTTAGACCCAACTTGAGTCTAACTAGGGACTTGGGAGCGCGTCATCTATGGTATACAAAAACAAAATATGTAGTTTCTGTTACAAAATATTTAATTTATTTCCTTACTTCAAAACTATGTGTTCAAGAATGAATTCACTTTCCTAGAACTCCTACCTTTGGGCAGTCCCCAAGTCACCATCAACATGAATCAAAACTAAACAAGAATTCAAAATTTAAACCTTCAATGTCCAATGATCAATCCTTATATGTAATGTTTTGTACATTCAAAAAAATGTAATCTACCTACTCCCTTAATAGGGTTTGTCCTTTGAAGAACACATAACATATGGCATGAATATTCCAAGAAGGTTGCATGTGAGAGGAGACATGAAGTAACAAAAATTTATCATGATTCAAGAAATTTACATTTGTAAAACGACATGGTATAAGATCATTGGATTGTCTAGATTGACATGCATGTTTTACAAAGCAAATTCCAAGTGAGGATGTAGATTTTTACTTCATGGTAACAAAGGCTCACATAAACTCCAAACTCCAACCAAGCAAGCAGAATCAAATGTTCAATTGTTGATTAACATGAGTGTTAACACAATGCCACATCAATTGAAAGGAATCGGAAATGGTAGATAAGATGTTCAATGGTTGTTATTTGATACATGGAGGAGCCTTCGAAAGCAAAATGATGAAATAAGTGATAATTTATACAAATTAGAGGAACATGCGAATATGATGTATTTTTTTGGGTTTAGTTCTCAATGTCTAAAATTGTGATGTGTTTTGTAATTTGATCATTTTTCAAATTACATTTTCACAATTCAACAAGGAGTTAAACATTGGAAATATTTCGCATTTTGCAATGAGCAAATTGAAGAAGAGACACCATTTCAATGTTGATGTAATAAAGAAAGGTTCTATTTTTGCAAAATGTTCTTTGTGCGAATCACTGAAGGATTTAATATCAAAGTTAGGAAGGAATAATAGTGATATGAGAAAATATGAAATGAAGTTGAGAAAACACCTCTTGTAGCAAGAGTCATGTAGAAGGTTGTACCATAGTTGGAGGTGCAAATCTGTGAGGTCTAAAGATGCGTTATCCATGACAAAATGGATTATGCCAAAACTACGCTCCCAAGGTTGTAGGTGGCAAACAAAATGATTTGTGAGCTTGGAAAACTGCCCATTATGTTGATAGGTATGATAGTTCATGGTCATGGCGACAAGAGATATGTGCAATATTCCAATGAATTGTGGCCATTGTTGAGGCTTCTTTGAACTTTGGAAAAACTCGAGCTTGTGAGTCCAAAATGTTGTTTGAGGACTCTCCTCAAAATGCACTTTTCGCACATCTTTTACAAGGCAAATCTTGTTATACAAGTGAATTAAAAACACCAAGTGAAAGTGTGGGCCCCAAAACATTACCAAAAAAATTATTGCTTCAAATGGATAATTGTGTGAAGGACAATAAAAATAGGTATTTCTTAACATTTTTGTCATTGTTGACAGCAAGGAAAGTGTTTGAGGAGGTTAAATTGGGATTCCTTGTGGTTGGTCATACACATGAAAATATTGATGGATTTTGGATATTTTTCCAAAAAGTTGAGAGAGCAAAACAATTATATTTTGGTATATTTGATGAAGGTTTTCATGGCATCACATGAAAGACCTTTCATTTTGCAGTTGATTCAAGAAATTCCAAATTTAAAAACTTGGGTCCTTGGTTGTTTAAAGGATGGTTCAAAACCTTGGTAAGGCATATTGATATGCATCTTTTTAGATTTTTTGTGGATTCCTTTGGTTGGCCTATGATGTAGTACAAAGTTTCACCAATCAATAGTGTTTAGAGTCCCACCAAGGCGCCTCCAATCCAATTATGGAAAGCTAATGCCGATGGATTTCCAAAGTTGCCTACTGGGGTCCCTAGTCTTGTTCCATATTGCCCAATTCGGGGCCATGATGCAATGAGGTTAGTGGAGAGGAAAAAGTTTATCAATGTTGGTTGAACTATCCAAATACGTGGAATTTTGGAAACACGGCATCGAACAAATCACAACTTATGCGATGAAGATGAGTTTGTATGTGGATTACTAGAATGATATTTTATTGCATTTATCAAAACCTTTGCCTACTCAAGGGTCCACTCTTTTGGAAGGCTTTTGGCCTTGTAGCAATTGGAAGTTGAATTATGCAAAAGTTGAGTTGCCATGCACAATGTCGGTTATTGATTCGGATGATCCACTCATTTATGGGCCCAAGAACTTGAAGCCCACTCCCACACACACCCCATTTAGATATCTCAACAATGGAGATTTTATTCTAGTGAGGCTTCATGATCCTTTCCTTGTCCCTATTTGGTTGGAAGAACACATAGTGATGTTATCAAAGATGATCAAAATGAATTTTTCAAAATGGTGAAGGTGCAATGGTGGTTGCCACTAAAAAATGTCAAATTTGGATGAACGACGTTTTTACGAAAATTGTTGGAAAAGCAAGTGAAAATGTAATTTGGCAAATCTAAAACAATGGCTTGAAATTGTAGTTGTTCTTTTTGCTTTTCCTTCACGGAAAAATATGAGAAACAAAAGTCAAATTACTAGTCCTATTAGTTGTTCGTCTCAAGCAAAAGTGAATCTTGAGGTTGTTAATACATCCAATAATTTGTAAAGTATGTCAGTGACCCCAATAAATTATTTATTTTTTCTTTTTGTGTTTTTTTCATTTAGATCACAATTGCACTTTTGTTCTTATGTTATTATTATTATTATTTTGTTTTGTGTTGTTTAATGAATTTAGTTATACATCAAATTATTCATAATTGTTTTTTAGTATCCATAATTAGTAACAATCTATTGATTCTTATTCATTGTTAGCATTGATGTCTTTTACTATGTGAATTTTTTGACAATTGTGTCTATAGTTGAGGTTAAAAATTGGACCTCTAATTCTTTGCTTTTCAAACCAATAATCTACTTTGTTGTGCCTGGTGGCCACAAGGACAAATGGTATATAAGATTTTAATCTATTAAAAAATGTTTCACTATGAGCACAATTTTTTGGATTCATAGATAGGCATGGTAGATAGGCATTGAGTTTCTCTTTGTGATTATTGGATATATTATCAATATACTTTTATTATTCTTATTTGATATATCATTTAGCACTGGAATAATATATTGTTGTGTTTTTGTATATAACAAACTTGGTGTAATTGTTCATCATAAATAATTTTATGTACAATGTTCTTCATAATCATGATCAATGATCTTTGTTGTTGCACCTAAACCCTAACCCTTAGTGGCCACTAGGTGTCTGTTTTTTCCATTTCATGGCATTAACTCCAAATTTATTATGAATGCTTTTATATTTGGGTTCTTTTGTGTTGGATGTGGCATATTTTTGAGCAATGTTTTTATCATAAAAAATTATGTGTGGCATTAACATGGTATTAAGGAATTTTTTATTACAAAAAATTGTGTGTATATATTTTTATATATTAACTATTGATTTTTTTTGGGACATTGACCCTAATCCCTAGTGGCTAGATGTCCACTTTTTTCTTTCATGGCATAGAGTTGTCAAATATGATAATTGATTTTATTATAGTACAAACAACAACTTTGGATCCATAGACATTATTATGATTAATGAATTGGCACATGTTGTGGTTAGTTTTTTTAATTTAGTAAATAAAATTTTCATTTCTTATGAATAGGAGCACAATTTGACTTCCAACCTTGATAATGAATAACCTATAATTTTCACTTGGTGGGAACTAGACAAAATACTCTTTTCATCATAATAATATATTCATTTTGAAACTAACATAGGAGTTCGTGACCTAAAATGGGTGCAACATATTTGTGAACTCTAATCATAATGTGTCTATTGGTAGCTTACTTAGGTTTTGTTTGAGGTCGACTTTGAGAGGGGGTGTTGATATTTGTCCACACTCACCCACTGATTTAGTGAGTAGATTATTTTGCTATTATTTGACCATGTAGACAGACCGTCTAATACGATTCACTAGTGATCCTCTATTTAGTCAGTGCACTACTTATTGCATGCAGCTGATCTTCTTAATTTCCTGATCTGGCGGTCTTCTTTTTTTTCTGGCTGATCTTTTCTTTGCAGTTGAGTAGTATTGAGATGGGTCTTTTCTAGCCTTCTTGGCAAGCCAGAAGTTAACACTCCAACCATGTATTTTTTGAAGTACTGTTGATAATGTAAGTTTTTCTACACAACTGAAGTAGATGCTACCAAAGACTTGTAACAGTGGTAGAAGGTGAGCAGCTTCATCAATCTCTACAATGAAAGGATCAATTGATATGCAGGTTGCATGTTACCTTATTATCTCATCTGGGGCTCAGATTTTATCCCACAAAAACAGCTGCACTGTGTTTAAACAAGAAACAGAAAATTGCAGTCCTGCACAAATGACAGCCCCAACTCAAACACAAAAGCAGTACTCAGCAGCCGGCTGTTGCCTTCTTGATATGTGAACAGTATGTATACCCACCCACAGATATGCCCCAAAAGTTTCTGCTAGAAACAGGGAGACTCAGTAATGATGTCCACCAAGTATCTTTAGCAATGCTTCTGATGTCAAGAAGTTTTCTGAGCTTGAACATGAAATGAAGGGTTGCTTAATTTACTGGTGACCTTCATTGATTTGCATTTTTAAGGTCTAAGAATCCAACATTCTTGACTGGTTGACCTGCATCAACTTGAACCAGTTAGCCAGGTCATAAATAGTCTTCTGCAATTGGAATTGCAAAAGGATAATTTTTTGCCCTATTGGTAGAGCCCCCTGCAGACACCCTGGACAAATTCAAGATGTGATCACTCCATACTGACATCAGCAGACACAGCTGTAAACATAGTACAACAGATTCAGTCTTGGAGTTTTTGTTAAGAACCTTACTATATCATAGTCCCTCTGATACACACACAAGGAAACAAACAACACTAGGATCCATGCACATGTCCCAATCCACTACGTCTGATTCTGGTCATCACATTTTTGTCAAGCACATGCAAATGGACCTGAACTTTAAGACTCCAGGTAAATTTACTTGCTCTTTTGTTTCTGATCTTTAGTTGGATTTCATTGTTCTCATAACACAGGAAACAGGTTGTATCATGATATCAACTTCAAAACCCCCGAAAAGCTTCTACACTCTTCTGCTTGCTAATTTACAGTCTACTCACTTATCAATGTGGTTGAAAGAGCATGCAAGCTATGCTAATCCATAACAGAATCTTGTTCACAATGCACAGCCAAGTAGAAGTTAATAAGACCTCCGGCAATTGATTATAGACTCAAATTTAGGTTCTGCAGATGTCCAACATATCCTCCTGAACCATTCTCCTGCAGTTTCAACACACATATCAAATGCTGAAGACACTTTGCAAACATAAACTCACACTATTTCTGGCTGCTCAACCAGTACAAAATAACTCAGAACACCTCTTGCTATTCGCATTCTCTCCTCAATGATCTTCACTGCATGCAACACCAACTTGAAAAGCTTGATGACACTCCCCAGGTGGCTTGCTCAGTGACATTGCACCACACACAATTACACACAACAAAACAAAAGGGATCAGCTCAAGATCGGAGCTCGGTGCTTCAACTGTCAGACACCCTCAATCTCAATGCCTGCATGCTGCCATGCCAAAAACTCTGATACTGAAAGCTGGCCACTTTTCCAAAGATATCCCTAATTCACACATTGTATTGCAGATACACAATTCCAACCAGTTCTTATTTTTCAGTCATGAGGATGAGTAGCTTCCTTCATAATATGGGTTCTACCTAATTATCCCTACTTGGGGGCAGGGTTTCACCCCAATAAAATAGCTGCAGGTGGTTTGACATTTTAAACATAAAATTGCAGTCTTCCACAAGAGACAGGCCCAAGCCAACACAAAAACCAGTTGTTGGCAGCTAGCTACTGCCTTCAGAGAGAATCAGCTAAACACACACCGAGATGCCACTAAACTTTGACATCAAGAAAAGAAGAGGAAAGGAGATTCCTAAAAACCTTGTAACTAGTGCTAGTGCAAGATTGATGTGAATCCCACTAAATCTATATGCTAGTGAGTGCACAATAAAGCTACAATCTCCTTATGGTCTTGATTAAAGTGAATGATTGTGATTAAAGCAGACAATCACACATGTGATGTTTTTAGCACTTCCTCTGTGATGGGCTTCCTCAGTGAGCCTGTTGGCAGCCTCTTCAACATCTGCAATGTACTCCTGTACCATTCCTGTACCATTGACACTGCATCTTGGTTTGACACCACATCCCACAGCCCAGCACTGGCCAAAACCAGGAAATCAACTCCCTCCTCAATTGTAACCTCTTGAATCTCAGGTTCAGCCACAACATACTGCTTCAACAGCCGATCACCAAATGCACGGGATAGTCCACCAACTCCTTGTACAAGCCAATGAGTGCCATCCCATACAACAATACCTCCCATGTCATTAATCCGTTGCCATTCATCAGTTCGGGTTGGTTTGTGATCACATGACAGAACAACTGCATTGCCACCTCTGCAAATCACAGCCCTGGAATCACCAACATTGGCAACCAACAAACGTTCCCCTACCAGAACAGCAGTACAAGCAGTTGACCCGACAATACTTTGCCGATCATCCTCTTTCTTCAGATAATCTTGGTCCGTTTGCTTGTAGGCCTCAGCTATGGCTAACTTAGTGTCATCAAGAAGTTTTGGATGCTTCAACAAGCTGTCAAAGAGGTGTCTTGCAACATAGTAGGCTGCATGCCGAAGGCCATGCCCATCAACAACTCCAAATAACCTGATTGCCTGGTCACCAATTTCTGGGATCTGATGGAATACTTGCATGGAACCTACCTTCCCACACAAGCTTGAATATCCAAAGCTGAATGATGGAAACTTGCTGAAGCCACCCCCGCTCAGATTAGCAATCCTGCCATTTCCCTGAGCCCATTTCTCAGAGTTGCCCATTGCAATGATGCTCCCACTGTAACTGCCATCATTAGTGCGGTTTGGAGGTTCAGAGATTTGGAAGGGGAGACTAGGAGACGAATAGCTCATAATTGTACCCTTGCAACCCACTAATATTTGGCAGATTTCAGAAAACTTAGGACGGTCTTCAGCCCTTGTCGCCCAACACCTGTTTATGGTTGCAGATAGGTGTGCAGGACAATAGTCCTCAGGTGGTAAAGTTGGCCTCTCGTTACTGCGAATCCTTGAAAGAAGCTTAGTAAGTGGTATGTTGGCAAATGGCATTTCTCCAGTGAGCACCTCGAAGAAAGTGATTGCAAAGCTGTATACATCTGCTGCCTTTGTGTATTTCTCTGTGTTCTGCTCATCTTCAAATGCCTCTGGTGCTCTCCACCGAGTTGCACCTATTTGCTTTGAGGTGAACCTGGAGTTGTCCAAGTTCAGCTTTGAGAACCCAAAGTCTGTGACCTTTACTTGCACAGATGGAGAAATGCCCAACTCCTTACTCTCCACAAAATTTATAAGAATATTGTTGGCCTTGAGATCCCGGTGCATCACCCCACTCTCATGCAAGTATCTCATGGCCTCTGCCGTTTGTAGCATTATATCAACAGCTAAAAGCAGTGGAAGTGGAGGTTGGGTCTGACCTTGAACACTCTCGTCCAAATACCTCCGGAGGTCCATGGTCATGAGCTCCGCAACAATGATATGCTGGCTTCCCTTGACTGCATATCCTATGAATTGAACCACATTCGGGTGTCGTAACCTAGCCTGTAAATTTGCTTCATTCTCCACTGCCTTGATCACACTGCTGCTCGTGGCAGTGAAAACCTTGGCAGCCGCCTTCACTCCAAGGAATTGACATTTGAACACTGATCCAAATGATCCATTCCCGAGAAAGTCTCCAAGTTTCACATCATCATA
>Ga0116227_10006372_pt1 | contig 23951 bp, 26 predicted proteins | sample S1TSphgellanicum_FD_89693 | JGI IMG/M metagenome (GOLD analysis project Ga0116227, IMG submission 89693) | Host-associated microbial communities from peat moss isolated from Minnesota, USA - S1T2_Fb - Sphagnum magellanicum MG | ecosystem: Host-associated > Plants > Peat moss > Unclassified...
CAAACCAGTATTCTCTCTTATGCCCTGCTTCCTCTCTAATCTAAAATCCAAAATCCAAAATCCAAAATTGTCAGATTTTGGATTGGTGATGAGTTAGTTAGGACCAGGTGTTAGGTGTCTTCCTAATCTAAAATCTAAAATCCAAAATCTAAAATTGGCTAATCCAAAATCTAAAATCTAAAATTGCCTCGGTCAAATGAAGCGTTAAAAATCCAACTCGGCTGGGGTGGTTGCAGAAACCCACCCCTCAACAAAGTAGGGGTGGGTAGTTCATACAAAATCTATTCAGATATAGCCGTTTATGGGCTATGATCCAATACGGTCTGGTTAAAGTTTTTTGATGAAAATTATAGATCACAAAGACGCGATAAATCGCGTCTCTTGCCTTAACCGAACTGTATTGGGCTATAATCTTTATGGAGAGTAGATTACTGCTACCTCAGAGTGTGGGGAGTGTCAAGCCTGCGGCATAGCGTCTCGTAGAGAAGAAAGCATAAATTCTCTTTCCTCCCACACCACTCCAGGCAAAAGTTTCACCTTTCCTTAGTGCCATTTGGCTCAGAAATAAACTTCAGAGCAATCCCATTCATGCAGTAGCGTTGACCAGTAGGGACAGGACCGTCGCCAAATACATGACCTAGATGACTACCGCAGCGACGACAATGCACTTCAGTTCTGGTCATATTATATGATTTGTCTATAGATGTACCAATTGCCCCTTCTATGGGAGCGAAAAAACTGGGCCAGCCTGTACCACTGCTAAATTTAGTATTAGATGTAAAAAGTGGTGAATTACAAGCTGCACATATATAAGTACCCTCAGTATCTTGCTTATCAAGTGGGCTAGTGCAAGCGCGTTCAGTTCCATGTTGACGCATTACTTCATACTGTTCTGGCGTTAAAATTGCACGCCACTCTTCTTCAGTTTTGGTGATTTCAAACTTACTATTTGAAGTTGTCATAACTGCCTCATAAAACTAACATGACTTATTTGATTCCAACTATTTGTTTAGTATATCAGATTCTTCCGGTAATTTTATGGTGAATTAGTAGTAAAGTGCCAAGTTAATAGACTGAGTAATCGAAAATTATCGAAGTTACGAAAGCCGTATCCACGTCTTTTGATTAACTTAAGTTTATTATTAATCCCTTCTACTGTACCATTTGTAGTTCCCCCATTAAAATAACCTACTATAGTAATATTAGCATTTGGCATTAATTCTTCTGCCAACTTTTTATAAGGTGCCCACAGATCAATACTCACCTCTTCAATATGTTCTAGAACTTGAGATCCGCATCCTATAAGAACTTCGCGTATATCTTCTATCCTTCGGGATTTGACATTCAATCTAGCTGTGGGTAGCTGCAAACATAAAAGCCCAAATTTGTAGGGTTTTATGTTTGCATGGAGACGCGGATTTAGTGCAGAGTAACGCAGAGTTTTTCTGAAATTAATTGGTTACAAACTTGTGAAATACTGTACTAAGTGGACTCGTTGAACGAAGAATCTCCTGACTGTAAAAATGAGCGATCACGGCTCGGTGACTTTAGTCGCAGTGAATCTTTTTTCTTTATCTATTACCACCTTGGGGCTGTTCGATTTGGCGTACCAATGTAATTGCACTTTCAATGGGACAGTTACCATTCCAAATTAAACAACCCTGTACGCATAATGGTTTCGCTCCTAAGAGCCTCCCTTTCGGGGTAATGTGAGCTTTGACCGGATATAGGGTAGAGGAAGAAGCGGTGATGGGGGAGAACAGATTAATCCCTCTTGTAATCCAAAATCTAAAATTCGGTCAGAACCAGAAAATGTCCTTTTGGCAATTTGGCAACCGGAATCGGAGAATAGGAATTTTAATCATATATAGCCAGAGAGCCAAGACACAGTCAAAGCTACAACCCCTATCACACCTGTTGTTTCATCTCTGCTGCTGTTGCCAGTTGTTGACGATCTGATGTCGAATCCCCTTCGAGTTCCCCAGACAAGACAGCAGATCCTCTTCGCTTCACTTCAACTGGCCAGTTATCTCACCACATATCAGGATCTGCTGGAAGCGATCGCAATCTCTTCTATTCGCAATTAAATCAGCTTATTGCGAAGAGATCTAGCATAGGGCTTGCTGAAAAAAGCTAGAACCTATTCTAAATAAGGGTTTCAATCGTTTTTATTCCAGACAGGTGTAAGACTATGGTAAATATTTAGGGTAAGGGTTTCAACCGTTTTTAGCCCAAACAAGTGCAAGATTATGGCAGATGGATGCCCAAAATGCCTGCATTTGGGTGGAAAATCGTGGGGTAAATTTGAAAAACCAACCCCCGAAGTCCCCATTTTCGGCGCTGTGTGTCACCTAGATTCGATTTATGGAGTTTTTCAGCAGACCCTATATTAGATTCCTAAAGCCTCTCTAATCCTTGCCACAATTACCTCTGGTGGGTCAGAAACATCTATACAGATAGCGTTATCTGGCTCCTCAAGGGCATCAAACTGGCTTTGGAGGAGTTTTCCTCCCTCCATGAAGTGATTCTGGCGCTGTTGTAGCCGCTTTTGCAGTAGTTCAACTGACCCCTTAAGGTAAATTAGCTGGACACGATGATCAAGTAACAACAATTGCCGATAGTTAGCTTTAAGTGCAGAGCAGGCTAAAACTACATTCCGATTTCCCCGTAGCCAAGATTTAATGGCTGTTTGCAAATCTTGCAACCAAGGCATCCTATCGGCATCATTGAGGGGGACACCATGACGCATCTTTTCGATGTTTGCTGGGGGATGGAAAGCGTCAGCATCGCTAAATTCCCAGTGTAGGGATGCTGCTAGTAGTTGGCCGATGGTAGTTTTGCCCACACCAGAGACCCCCATTAATAAAATAATCAATTCAGTTCCAAGATGTAAACGAATTAACCGTCCTGTACCAAAAGCAGAACGGTCTTACTTAAATACGACACCTACTTATCTAAATTGAGTTCCGCTCTTAGAGCATCTAGAGTTGATGGTTCTGCCTTCGGTACTGGGTTGTCCAGAAAAGCATCTGGATTGTCTGGAATAAACTCCAGCCTGAACCGAAGTTTCCCTTTTTGCCATCCACCACCTTTGGTGCGTAGGACTTCACAAGGCACTCCTTCTTCTGTGAACCAAGCTTGCTTGGGATTCGGCCATTGTTCATTAAATTTAGATGCCCAATTATTCAGGCTTTGTATGAGCGTAGCAAGTGTGACAATTGGGGTCTTATTTGGAGGAGCTAGAACATCCTCATCTGTTAAAGCTAACTTGTTCTCTAAGTCTAAACCAAACCTATAATTACTCATTGAATAGCTCCCTGATTTGATTGATACAACGAAGCATTCCCAGCTCCTACCTAAATTTCCCAAAAGCTTGGTTACAGAGTCAACCCATAATTTAATGCAACCCCGTTTGGGAGTGATTACTTGAGTATCTAGCTACTAACTGGGAAACTTCCGGGTTGTAGAGCCGCAGATAATTCCAATAGTTACCAAAGACTTGCCGGACATAATTCTTAGTTTCATCAAAGGGAATATCTTCGACGAATTGATCTGGATCGTCTTGAGCTATGGTTTTTAGCCACTTGGCAACGTTGCCTGGTCCAGCATTATAACTGGCGATCGCAAGTAAGGAGTTATTATTATATTGCTGGTAGATATGATCTAAATAACCAGTCCCCAACATGATGTTGTCCCGAGGATTTGCTAGGTTAATGGTCTTGATGTCTACCAGAATTTGTGGGGCAATCCATTTAGCTGTATTTGGCATTACTTGCATTAAGCCAGTGGCCCCCACTGGGGATTTAACTTCTGGCTCAAACCTCGATTCTTGCCGGATGAGGGCAGTCACCAACAGAGGATTGAGGTGACGCTCGGTGGACCACTTTTCAATTTCTTGCAAGTAGGGGAAAGGATAACGAGCTTGCCAGTAGCTAATCTTGTGGCTGAGGACCTGATACTGTGCCTTGTCTTGGGGTGAGTCTCGGTCTTCTAAGGTGGAAATTGTGTTAATTCCTAAGAGATTTTCTCCCTTGACCAACTCCATCAGTCCTTCAGTAAATTGCTCGGCTACCGTCAGCTGGTCTTTTTTGCCAATTTCAGTCCTCCATTGTAACCAAGCATCTCGATCTTGACCTAACAAATATAATTCCTTGAAAGTCTCAGAACCAGATGGAGGGAGGGGACGCTGAGGTGGTACTACTTCCGGATTCATCATCCTCAGATTATCAAAGTTACCCACATTCAACCCCAAGATCGTGGCAGATCTCCAGGCATAATAAGACTGGGGAAATTGCCCAATCACATACTCATATGCAGTTTTCGCTTCCTGCTGTTTTCCGAGGATAGTGGCCCATTTACCTACCCAAAAGCTAGCTCTGGGAGCTAAAATACTAGTAGGATTATTGGTAGCGATGGGTTGTGCCCATTGCCATGCTCTAACATAATTCTTAGCTTTGGCTTGAAGTTTGGCATTTTTCCAGCGGTACTCTGCCGCTTCTTGGGAATTAGAGTATTTGGCTAAAAGTAATTCCCAGGCTTGGTTAGCAGATTTAGTATCCCCAGTCGCTGCTAGTACCTCAGCTTTTTGTGCTAGGGCAATGCTAGCTTGTACTGGAAATTTAGAGATGACTTGGTTGAGATAAGGGAGAGCACTTTTACCAGGAGCTATTTTAGCTAACTTTAAGAGGGCAGTTCCTGTTTCTTTAGCAGTAGGAAATTGTTGGATTAATTGTTTATATGTGGCGATCGCTTGCTGCTGTTGCTGATTGATTTGTTGCCCTCTAGCGATGCGGTAGAGATTTTGTGCTGTTTTTGGGGCTTTGATGTATGCCCCCAAGGCTTTGACCACTTGATTGTTTTCCCAGTAGTCGGCACCAATGATTTCCCAGTCTTCCGGTCTGAGTCCGGGCTGTTTTACCAGCTGATCTAATACACTCACCATTCCCGGTTGGTCGTGAGCATACTTAGCTAAGATTAGTGCGAGCTTGGGTTGATGAGGGTTGTCGTGCAGGCGTTGGCGGATTATTTCCCAGGTGAGGGGACTTTGGGGGAACTGGGTGATGGCTTGATCTTGTAGCTTGGGTTGGGCAATTAGGTAGATGGCTTTAAGGGCTGCTGCTTCTTGGGGATACTCTTTTAACACTTGTTGCCGGAGGTCGGATGCTTTCCCTTTGTCCCCTAACATATCTTCTGCCCGAGACTGTTTCAGTAAAATGTAGGGTGCAAGACTCGGATAGTCTTTGTCTAACCCAGTTAGTAAACTCAGTGCTGGTTTGGCTTGGTCTCTTTCTAGGTCATCACTTGCTAGCAGATAACGAGCACGTTCCCGATCAGGGGAGTGGGAATTTTCCACCAGATCTTCTAGTTTTGCCTCTCGTTCTGGTAAGGACTCCAAGATCAGTGGGGACAAAGCTGATTGGTTTTTGTCACCATCGAACATCAGCCTAACTTGACCTTGACTGAGTGGGAGCCATTGCCTCAAAGCTCTCCCCACTTGTGGGGCTGATACCATTGCCCCAACTAAAAAGGCAGAGAGTCCAGCACTAGCAATTAGATAAATTTGGTTTTTTTGCAGTTTCTTCAGCATGGACACCCGCTGAAAGTTCCCGATGGATTTCTTGCAACTTTAGCATTACTGACTATTGATGTTATCACTTTTTAGTTGGGTTTTAGGCAAAATACAGCTTCCAATTTTACCACAAATCGTACTCTATTGATCCTCCATATCTGGCGACAAATTTCCTCCTCCTGAGTAGATCTACAATAGAAATAGATAAACATTAACCTCCAAGGGACAAATGGGACCAGTTATTGCTCTGATAACTTTGATTATCCTCCTCTCAGGATTCAAACTAGATCGGGAATACCAGAGAGGTGTTATATTTCGTTTAGGTAGAATCAAAGATTTACGCGGACCAGGAGTGTATTGGATTATACCATTTATTGATCAGAAAACCCAAGTAGATATCCGAACTAAAACAGTCAATATTGAACCGCAAGAAACTGTTACTGCTGACAGCGTGACTATTAAAGTGAATGCCGTTCTCTACTACCGGATTCTCAACCCAAATTTGGCCATCAATAAAGTTGAGAATTACCAGATGGCGGTCTATCAAACTGCCTTGACTACCCTACGCAACGTTGTTGGTCAAAATCTTTTAGATGATGTTTTACAAAACCGTGATAAGATTAACACCAAAGTCCAAGAAATTGTCGATGAAATCACTGAACCTTGGGGTGTTGTCATTGAGCGGGTGGAAACAAAAGATGTAGAAATTCCCCCTGCTATGCAGCGAGCAATGGCCAAAGAAGCAGAAGCAACTCGGGAAAAACGTGCTCGAATCATCAAGGCTGCGGCTGAAAAGGAAGCTTCAATCCAGTTATCAGCAGCGGCACAGACGATTATGGAGAATCCAGCGGCTTTGGAATTACGACGACTGCAAATGTTGACGGAAATTGGAGCAGAAAACAACACCACCACATTAGTGATAATGCCTTCAGATTTTATCGATTTGGCAAAAAATATATCTGCGTCCATTCAAGAACACAAGTGATTTAAAGTCTGTTTTGTGGGGTTGACAACCCATTTAAAATTACATGGCTAAAATCAAAATCCTTCAAAAAGACCAATCCTACAGCTTTCGTGCTTACTTCGAGTTACCCTACGAAACGGACGACATTTTAGCTGAATTTGGCTATTCACTCTCTATATCGCACCTACCCCTGCCGAAAACACCTAAACCATTAGACACTTTACCAGAGCTAAAGCAACGAATTGAGGATATTTTACCTCTAGTAAGGTTGAGCAACGAGACAGCTAGGAGAGAAACCCTCGTCTCGCCGATTCTACTGGAGGTAATTCGCTATTGCCAGTGCCAAATGCGAATAGAATACTCACTTACAGTTAATAACTGGCTGAAGGGTAATCTTGATTATCTATTGCAGTCCACCAATACTCTAGTTGTCATCGAAGCGAAAAATGATGACTTAACTAGAGGATTTACCCAACTAGCTGTAGAATTAATTGCTCTATCCCTAGTTGAGGAACAAAATGAGTTGTATGGGGCTGTAACTATGGGAGATATCTGGCGCTTTGGGAAAATTGAGCGCCAGCATCAGAGGATAATTCAGGATATCAACCTATTTAAAATCCCTGAGGATTTAGATAATTTAACTAGGGTGCTCGGAGGAATTCTTCAGGGAGTCTCCCCAACTCAGGTATCCTTCCCTGCAACCCAACCATTAATTTGAGCATAAATATCTTGACTATCGGCACCCGTTGCAAAATTCGCAAACCTAGGCGCCGAATTATCACCGTTGGGAAGAAGTTGTTAGAAAACATTCGATCTAACAAATCAGTAAATCCTAGAATTGTCAGATTCTCCCATTGGCGCCACCGTTCATAGCGGTGGAGGACTTGCAACTTGCCAATATCTTCATGGGTCTGGTGTGCAGTTTTGAGTACCTGTGCTAAGGCCGCAGCATCGCGAATTCCCAAATTTAACCCTTGTCCACCCACAGGATGACAATTGTGGGCCGCATCACCAATTAATGCCAAGCGGGGGAGAACATAGCGATCGCTCTGCATCAGTTGGACTTGAAAGATGAAGCGATCGCCTGCTAACTCTAACTTACCCATCTGATCGCCAAAGCGGCGGCTAAGTTCTGCTAAAAATTGCTCATCTTCTAAGGCACATAAGGCTTTTGCTTCTGCATGGGGAGCAGTCCAGACAATCCGGCAGCGATTCCCTGGTAGGGGTAGAATTGCAAAAGGACCGCTAGACCAAAATCTCTCGTAGGCTGTATTGTTGTGGGGTTTTTCCGGACGGACAAAGGCAACGATACAGGATTGCCAATATTTCCAACCGCAGGTTTTAATCCCAGCTGCTTGGCGGATTGGCGATCGCGCCCCATCTGCAGCTACTAATAGCTTACTATTAACAGTCTGTATTTGCTCTCCAATTTTGATTTCTATGGCTACCCGTTCCTGTTGGTATACCGTATTTACCACTTCAGCCGGACATAGGTAGGTGACATTTGCGCAGTTCCTGACAAACTCCTGCAGAGGCTGCAATAATGCTTGATGTTCAGCCACATATCCTAACTCTGGAGCACCTAAATCTGCCGTAGAAAATTCTACTACATTGGGGTAGTCAGCATCCGATAGGCGAACCCGCTGATACCTGGCAATGTGGGGTAATATTTGATTCCATATCCCGATTCCTTGGTAGATTCGAGCGGAGAGCATATGGACAGCGTAGGCTTGTCCCTTGGCTACTGCGGTGGAGGTGACTTTAGCTTCAATCAGTAGTACCTTCAAGCCGGAGTCTTTTAGAGCTGCTGCTAAGGTGAGGCCGATGATCCCACCACCGACAATAACTAAATCGTATACTTCTTTAATTGCTATGACAGAGGAAGAAAGGGTTAGCACCATCGTTAAGATAAATTACACCTTCTTAACTCCTATTGTGACGCGATTCCCCGTTATAGAGCAAGTTAATCAGGCAAAAAATGGAAAAACCTCGCCAACAAGTACAGCGAGGTCTAGTATAGGTACTTCTCTTGGGTAACCTAATCAAGAGAAAGCGGTAACCTAACTTGGCAGAAAAATCAAAGACTTAGTGATGTACTACTTTATGTACTACTTTTTTGGGGATAGGTTTTTTATGGATGGGTTTTTTAGGTAAAGGTTTGTGATGAGGCTTTATAGCTTCGGATATTGTGTACTGATGAATACTAAATATCTTTCCGTAAGTTGTATTAGCTAAAGCAGCAGGTATAGAAAGGGTAACAGGAGCAGCGATTACCACAGATAGTAACAGACCTTTAGCAAGCTTATTCATGGGTTCTTTACTTTACTTACTTAAAAAGCTGACGATCCAAATTTGCCATATTTATATGTCAGTCTCTTGTAATTTATGTGGAGTTCTGTTGGAGAGTTACAAACTCTTGCCAAGGGAGCAGCTAGGGTTACAGCTTTGATTGGTAGGTCAGAGGAGCAGAGGGTTTACAAAGATGGAAAAACCTCGCCAAGAAGTACGGCGAGGTCTAGTTAACCTAGTTTGGCAGAAAAATTAAGAATAAATAGATCTGCTAATTTGTAAATTAGCGGTGGTGACGAATCAGACGACGATGGTGACGAATCAGACGACGATGGTGACGAGCGATACGACGATGACGACGAATTACACGATGTTCATGACGAATAGCACGGCGATGTAAGTAAGCTACTGTATACTGTTCACCATTAGAGGTGTTAGCGGAAACATCGGTTGTAGTGGTAGATGTATTACCTAAAACAGCAGCTTCCGCTTGAACAGCGGCTATAGATAGACTAACAGGAGCAGCAATTACTAAGGATAGTAATAGACTTTTAGCAAACTTATTCATGGGTTATTTTCTTAGTTAAAAAGCCAACGATATAAATATGACAGAGTTGTGTGACAGGGTCTTGTAATTTATGTGTAGTTCTGTTGGAGATTTACACTGATGCACTCCCAGCCATTATTCAAAGCGTTATTGGTGTGGATTTGACTGCAAAGTAAATCAGGCAAAAATAGTTAAATTTATACTGAATAATTTACTGAGAAGCTCAGGAAGGAAATCAATACAGTTCAGTTCAACGAAAATCCCAGTTTTGGGAATCCATAAAGATTAATCATTCATTACATGATCCGAACTGTACTGTGAAAGAAGTAGTCAATCTAACTAAAAATTGATAAACCTTGCTGAGCACTACAGCAAGGTCTAGTAAACCTAGTTTGGCAGAAAAATTAAAAATAAATAGATCTGCTACTTTGTCAATTAGTGGTGGAAACGGTCGTGACGACGGTCAAAACGACGGTCAAAACGACGGTCATGACGGTCAAAACGACGGTCACGGCGAATTTCATGACGCTCCAAACGATGGTCACGGCGAATTTCATGACGCTGATAAGGAGTTAAGGCTTCAGCTTTAACGTTGGATAGAGAAATAGCAGCAGGGGCTGCAATTACCAAAGCTAGTAATAGGCTTTTAGCAATCTTGTTCATGATACCTGGGAACTTTGTTTTAGAAATCTACAATACCAATATGGCAGAGTAGTATGTCTATGTCTTGTAATTTATGTGGAGTCTTTGTGGAGATTAATACATTTCCAGTGGGAAAATTTTTCTGTTGCTCATGCGGAAGTTGATACAGTTTTTTTTAGAAGTTTATTATGAATTAATAATTCGCTAGAATCCCTATGGGACAAATAAAGAGCCTAAATACAGCTTGATAACTGTTCCATAGTTATGATGTCCCTATGACTGGTGATTTGTTTTTATTAAATCTGGGACTAATTTTTTAGAGTCACAAAAAATTAGTATATCAAAATAAATGCATAATATGGGGAGCTAGGGTCCCCATGAGCCTACATATGGAAAAACCTCGCTGTAGTTCTCAACGAGGTTTAGTTAAATTAGTTTGGCAGAAAAATTAAGAATAAATAGATCTGCTACTTTAAAATTAGTGGGGGTGACGAATTACGCGAGGATGATGAACAATTACAGGACGTCCACGATGAATTACACGAGGATGATGAACAATTACAGGACGTCCACGATGAATTACACGAGGATGATCATGACGGGGTAATTCGGCTTCAGCTTTAAAATTGCATACATAAAGAGCAGCGGGGGCTGCAATTACTAAAGATAGTAACAGGCTTTTAGCGATCTTGTTCATCGATCTAGGGGTTTTTATTTAAGCAACCTACGCTACAAATATGGCAGGGTACTATGTCTATGTCTTGTAATTTCTGTGGAGTTTGTGTGAAGATTAATACATTTCCAGTGGCAATAATTCTCAGTTGCTTATGCAGAAATTAGCACTATTTCCTGAAAAGTTTATCAATAATTAATAATTGGCTGATGTTCTGAGTTGCTTAAGTAGGGTCTGCGGAAAAACTCTCCCATTGGAATCTAGGTGCCACACAGACCTAAAAATGATGGCTTCGGAGGAAATTTGCTCTGATTCAACCCCAGATTTTCCACCCAAGTGCAGGCATTTTGGGACTCTGAATGCCATAATCTTGCACTTGTTTGGTCTAAAAAGGGTTGAAACCCTTACCCTAAGAGGTTTTATCCTTATTCAGCAGACCCTAAGTAACCGAACAGAAATATTTACAAACTATTGAAAAACCTCACTGTTCAATTAGAGAACTACAGCGAGGTTTATTGTCGGAAGTTATACTAAAAACGGCTGATTTCTGGACTTTTGCCTGGGCAAAAAAACTTTGTCTGTAACCTCAAGCGCGATTTTAAAAGTAAAGCGCCAAACCGTGCAGAGTATAATTAAAAGTACCGCTACTTTTCAATTAGCGATGATGCCACCGGATCGGACGACGATGATGACGACGATGATGATGTACGTAAGCTACTGTGTACTGACCCAAATGAGATGTGTTAGCAGAAACTTCGGTTCCAGTGGGTGTGTTACCTAAAACAGCTGCTTCAGCTTTAACAGCGGATACGGAAAGAGCAACAGGGGCGGCAATTGCTAGGGATAGTAACAAGTTTTTAGCAATCTTATTCATGATGTTTAAGGATTGTTATGTACGAACCTGACAATAACAAATATGGCAGAGCAGTATGACTGTGTCTTGTAATTTATGTGGAGTTTTTGTGGAGACAAGCACATCTTCGGTTAAGAAATATTACCGCTAGCAATAGCAGAAATTATTGTCATTGTTTCAGAAACTTAGCAATAATTAATGATTGGTTGAAAACCCTCAAAGGCATAGATTTCAGAGACTATCGAGGAGGTGGTCTGCTATTTCAAAATTAGATGTGACATTTTGTACATCATCTAACCCTTCGAGAGTATCGATAAGTTTAAACAGCGATCGCGCTTGCTCGATATCGGTAACTTCCATCAGATTCCCAGGAATCCAGCGCAATTCAGCCTCAGTTACCTTAAAGCCTTGATGTTTCAGGATTTGGCTGAGGGTTTCTAAATGTGAGACCTCTGTAAATACTTCGGCAGTTTCATCATCAGTCATTGCATATGATTCGGCGTTACCATCTAGGGATGCTTCTAACAGCCGTTCTTCATCAACCACACCTTGGACGACACAAACACCTTTCTGGGAAAACATCCAACTGACACAACCGGTTTCACCGAGATTACCACCATTTTTACTAAAAGCCACCCGCAGATCGGCAGCAGTCCGATTTCGGTTGTCTGTCAGTGCTTCGATTAAAATTGCTATACCACCAGGTCCATAACCTTCATAGCGAATTGCTTCTAAACTGGCGTTTTCTCCGCCATAGGTACCTGCACCCTTAGCGATCGCCCGTTCAATATTATCATTGGGAATTCCCGCAGCCTTGGCCTTGTCGATAGCGGTACGAAGTTGAAAATTGCCGTTGGGATCGGGGACACCGCCTCTGGCGGCAACAATAATTGCCCTTGACAATTGGGTAAAAGTTTTGCCTTTTTTGGCATCCACAACTGCCTTCTGACGTTTAATATTTGCCCATTTACTATGTCCTGCCATAACCAATTAAAACAAAAGTTTGTGAATCGTCGGCGTGGGCCGAACTACCTTAACATTATGCTGTCTTTAGTGCTGGTGGGGGTGCTAGCTTTAGGTGGATGTCACACTATGGTACACATTAAAGCAGATCAGGTGATCCATTTAACCCTGTGGCAGGGAGTAAATCCACCTTCAAATCGGGATCTCTTACAAAAGCTGGTTGACAAGTTTAACCAAACCCACCCAAGTATTCAAGTGGAGTCCCTATATATAGGGCAACAAGATCAGCAAATGCCTAAAATTTTAACAGCTGTGGTGGGGAATGCTCCCCCCGATGTGTTGTGGTACAACCCTACCATTACCGGGCAGTTGGTAGAATTAGGTGCAATTATACCCCTAGATGAGAAGTTAGCAACCTCACCAGTGGCAGGGGAAATTGACCCCACTTTGTACACCTCAATGAGATATGGGGGCCACACTTGGTCAGTGCCTTTTGCGACAAATAATGTTAACGTTTTTTACCGCCCCAGTCTATTTGCCGCCGCTGGGATTACGGAACTACCCAAAACCTGGGGACAGTTTCTGCAGGTTGCTCAAAAGTTAACCCGCGACACCAATGGTGACGGACATATAGATCAACACGGACTAGTCCTACCCTTGGGAAAGGGAGAATTTACAGTATTCACCTGGCTACCCTTTATGTGGAGTTCTGGGGGTGAGTTGGTAAAAGGGAAAATCGAGAGTGCAGCAGCAGTAAATTTACAGGATAATTCAGGGGCCATGGCTGCTTTGCAGTTCTGGCAAAATCTAGTTGCCACCGGAGCCGCCATTTTATCTGCACCTGAACGGGGGTATGAAGTGGGGGACTTAGTAGCTGGGAGGGTAGCTATGCAGGTAACAGGTCCTTGGAGTTTGAGGGAATTTAAACAAAGCGGTGTTGATTTTGCGGTGTTTCCTATACCGGTAGCTCAGCAACCTGTAACTATTATTGGAGGGGAGAATCTGTTCTTGTTCAAGACTACTTCCCAAAGGCAGGCAGCAGCTTTTACATTTGCCGAGTATACCTTGAGTGAAGAGTTTCAGACTGAATTAGCTTTAGGCACAGGTTATTTACCTGTGAATGTCAAATCCCGCCAGAATGCACAGTATCAAGCATTTATGCGAGAACAACCCCAGATCAAGGTATTTTTAGAGCAGGCAAAATATGGGCGATCGCGTCCGATTTTTCCCGGTTACAGTCGGGTTTCTGATAATTTAGGTCGATCAATTGAAGCGGTAATACTGGGTAAGGATTCTCCAGAAGTAGCGTTGAAAGCAACCCAGCAGCGATTGAATTTAATTTTTAATTGAGGGGGAAGGAGGCAGGGGTTTTCGGACTTAACGGGAAAAGTTAGGATGATAGGGTGAACGAGCTAGTGAATTTCCATAGTACTTAATACTTTTAATACCAATGAGGATTGATCAGACTTGTGAGAATATGGTCTTCCCATTTGCCATTAATTAATAAGTAGTCTCTTGCATATCCTTCAACAACAAAACCGAGTTTTTTCAGTACATTACCACTACGGCGATTGTGTGGCATATAATTGGCAATAATGCGGTGGAAATTTAATTCTTGAAAAACATACTGGGTTGCTACTCCTAAAGCTTCTGTCATATAGCCTTTATTTTGCTCCAACTCTGCGAGACTATATCCGACATAACAGAAATGGGCAGAGCCTCTAACGAAATTAGTAAAGTTGATAGTACCAATAATTTTAAAGGGATTGTTTTTCAGATAAATAAATAACTTTAATGAATAGTCATTGAGGAATTCCAGGAAGTTACTCTCCACCTTGTAATACCAATACTCTTCAGTAAAAAAACCATCATCCCAAAGAGGGTAGAAAGGAGTAAGATAGGTTTTATTAGTGGTAAAATATCTAAGAATTTCCGGTATATCTTCTAAGATTGCTATTCTTAAAGACAGGCGATCGCTAATAATTATTGGTGGTTCTAACTTCATTTTAAACCTCCAGGAGACCAGCAACAAGCTGAGTACATCTGTAGTGATGGGAGGAATAGGTGCGTGCTTTAGTGGGCATAGGAATAATCATATTTTCGTGTGAATGTGTTTACAAGTTTTGTAATTAATTCCTTGAACCAATGCATTTTTAGTAGAAATATTGAAACTATAGGAATCCGGTTTGATGGCTAGAACTCTTAACAGGAACAAAGGCAGTGGAAGTGTACGGACTTGTTTTAACAATCAAATAGGACTGCCATACCATTAGCACCAGTGGCAATCCTACCAATGTACCCCCCTACTTTCTTGCCGGAAATTACAACCGCTTTAACTAGATCAGCAGCTTGAAAACTCACTCCCATCAAGTCGGAGTCCTAGATGACAAATATTGAAAGCTTTGGGGATCAGGTAGAATATGGGGCATAACTAGACCCCCAGTTTACAAAAAGGATAGTGATGTTTGTGGGAATACGCTACGATTGGCAAAAGGAAGAAATTCGTGAAATATATGATACACCATTACTAGAGCTAATTTATCAAGCTGCCAGTGTGCATCGCCAATACCACGACCCGACAAAAATCCAAGTCTGTAAGCTCATCTCCATTAAAACAGGGGGCTGCCCGGAAGATTGTAGCTACTGCGCTCAATCTTCTCGCTATAAAACAGAGGTGAAGGCACAAGCACTGTTAGAAAAAGAAACGGTGATTAGTATTGCCGAAAAAGCTCGAATAATGGGTGTGAGTCGAATATGTATGGGTGCTGCTTGGCGAGAAGTACGGGATAATTCCCAATTTGAGGAAGTCCTCGATATGGTCAAAGATGTGACAGCAATGGGTCTAGAAGTATGCTGTACCTTGGGAATGCTCAGTGCAAACCAAGCCAAGTGTTTAGAAGAGGCAGGATTGTATGCCTATAACCATAATTTAGATACATCACAGGAATACTACAGTACAATAATTACCACAAGGACCTATGGCGATCGCTTGGATACAATTGAGAATATTCGCCAGACAAAGGTAACAGTTTGTTCTGGTGGGATACTCGGTTTAGGGGAGAGCATTGAGGATCGGGTAGGGATGTTAGCTACATTGGCAACACTGAGTCCCCATCCAGAGTCCGTACCAATTAATATCCTCTCCCCAGTCCCCGGTACACCCTTAGAAAATCAGCCTGAGGTACCAATTTGGGATGTAGTGCGGATGATTGCTACTGCCCGAATTATTATGCCCACATCCGACGTACGCTTAAGTGCAGGTAGGGCGAAACTTTCCCCAGTAGAGCAAGCCTTATGCTTTATGGCAGGGGCAAATTCCATCTTTTCCAGCGACGATAACAAAATGTTGACAGTGACAACTCCCTGTCCAGACTATGATGCAGACCGAGAAATGCTGAATTTGCTCGGGTTACAAATGCGTCCACCACAGGCCAAAATTCAGACAGTATACTCGTAACTGGATGAGCGGGCAAGATGCCCACCCCACAGTAGCTTTACACAACAATTAGATGATCTTGGCAGTACGCAGACCGAACAGTAAAGCAACTGCTAAACCCAAGAACAAAGCCAGGAAGATGATATAAGCAAACACGCCAAACATTGATTTTCTCCACGCAAGTCGATAAATCTATTGTATTGGTAATGGGGACTGGGAAGTTTGGATTTTGTGAATCAGCCTGGTCATGGGCAGCCACTGCTCGGCTAGTCTTTGCCGACTTGAAGCGACTGCCGTGAGCCAGTGCTAAACCTCCAGGGGATTTTGGATTAGGGGACAACAGAGCAATTCCCTGCTCCCTGTCTCCTCCCTTTCCCAGGGTGCGATAGAATACGCGGACGGTTATTGAGGCTCGGGTGATGACTTCAATTAATGTAAATTTACCAAATCAGTCTTACGAAATTGCGATCGCTCCTGCTGGTTTAGACCAGTTGGGTGAGTACATGAGCCAATTGCAGCTAGGCAAGAAAGTTTTACTGGTTTCCAACCCAGTGATTTTTAAGCATTATGGAGAAAGAGCGATAGTATCCCTAAAAAATGCCGGATTTGAAGTGGCTAGTCATAACTTACCACCAGGGGAACGCTACAAAACTCTTAACTCTATCCAAAAGCTCTATGATGTTGCCCTGCAAAAGCGCCTAGAACGCTCCTCGACAATGGTAGCTTTGGGGGGAGGAGTTGTTGGTGATATGACTGGCTTTGCAGCAGCGACTTGGCTACGGGGAATTAATGTGATTCAAGTTCCCACCACGCTTTTAGCAATGGTTGATTCGGCTATTGGGGGTAAAACTGGGGTGAATCATCCCCAAGGCAAAAACTTGATTGGGGCGTTTCATCAGCCACGTTTTGTCTTAATCGACCCAGAAGTATTGAAAACCTTACCGGTACGGGAATTTCGGGCAGGAATGGCAGAGGTGATTAAGTACGGCGTAATTTGGAGTGCCGAATTATTTACCCGGTTGGAAGGGAGCAAACATCTTGATCAACTCCGCTATGTTAAGACCGACCTGATAAACGACATATTAACCTATTCTTGTCAAGCAAAAGCGGATGTTGTGGCTGCAGATGAAAAAGAATCTGGACTCCGGACGATTCTTAACTATGGGCATACGATTGGGCATGCGGTGGAAAGCTTGACACAATACAGCCTGCTGAAGCATGGTGAAGCTGTAGGGATTGGTATGGTAGTAGCTGGACAAATTGCTGTGGAATTGGGGCTTTGGTCGCAGGAAGAGACCGAAAGGCAAAATGCCCTAATTAAAAAAGCATCTCTGCCAACTAAATTACCTCAAGGGTTGGACATTGATGGGATGATTGGAGCACTGCAATTAGATAAAAAAGTTCAATCTGGTAAGGTGCGCTTTGTTTTACCGACGGAGGTTGGTGTGGTGAAAGTGACTGATGAAGTGCCAACTGATACAATTCACCGCATTTTAGGGCAGATGATTCATGAGTAAAATCCCTCAAGCTCAAGTACCAGATTTCCTCTATATCTGCTACGAGCGACTACCCATTAAGTCGTGAAACGTCCAAATAATATTTGCAGTATAGCCTACCAGATATTAATCGAATGGGTAGCCGCGTCAAGCGGGACAGAATTTTGCCAAAGAGATGCTCAACTTTACAGGCTGTAAGCTGTCCCGCCTTAAGTTGGCACCGAGAAAGTCAAAGCAGCATGTGCTGGAGATATAACAAAAAGAACTGCGGCACTACTGACAACTAATGGAAGAACCCGAAATATGTTGTTCATGACCAGATTAAGAGCATAAATATAGACATCTCCGACAATTAATATCTGCGTCTTTCTACATAAGGGTTTCAGGCTAATTTTCGGAGATGTCTAATGTGAATTAGCAAACGAGTGAAATACTCAGGTTTAATAATTCCATGAGTATAAAAAAACATACTTTTTTGGCAAATTCTAAGTATTTATTAAAACTTTAAAAAGTGGTAAAAATATGAATATATGGTAATTTTTCAGCATCTGCGCCATTATTCCCAACTTCTGAATTTTTCAACTAACCCATACCCCCAACTACTAACTACTTCACAAAAGTCATGTAAAGTTACTAACTAGGTCGGCATCTTGGTAAATCTTACGTACATATTGACATTAGCGATCGCCTACGTTGGGCATTTTCCGCTAGCTATCGAGGGTTTAGAAGATTGTAGAGGGTGAGAGTGAATAATTACGCCCATGTGGGTTGCAATCAAGGAAAATATCTGTGGTGGATATCAGAAAATACAAGTGTATCTTTGCTTAATCTAGATTATCGTCGAATAAATATAGGAACCAAAACATCGCACCAACTTTTAATTCCTACTGACAAACTCACAAAACCCTTAGTGGAGGGTTATTCAAGACGGTTTTCTATTTAGTGTCCATAGATCAGGCTGAAGAAATTAAATGCTTTTTGTATTGTTTTCAGTTGTCAAATTATTTAACATTCGCTAATCTCTGTAAAGATGCTTTTCTTCCACTGCGTCTCTACGGCTACCTCTGACTTGTTAAGCCCACCTGGAGAATATCCTTTTTGAAGAGGAGTTAATCTGTGACAATTAAACGAATCATTGACGGACTCAGTGAGTTTCATGACAACTATTTCCCTACCCACCGGGAGCTATTCGAGCAGTTGTCTCACGGTCAAACTCCTGATATCCTATTAATCACTTGTGCTGATTCTCGGATTGACCCCTTTTTAATCACTCGCAGCCAGCCCGGTGATTTGTTTATTATGCGTAATGTAGGTAATATTATCCCGACCTACAATACATTCAATAATGCTGAAGGTGCAGGGATAGAGTACGCTATTCAGGCCTTGAATATTAAGGATATAGTTGTCTGCGGTCACACCCACTGTGGAGCGATGAAAGGACTACTGCAAATCGGGAGTCTCAGCCAGCAGATGCCTCTAGTCTACGACTGGTTGAAACGTTATGCTGAGCCTACCCGTCGCTTAATTGAGGATAACTACCAGGATTGTCCCCCTGATAAACTTTTAAGGATCACCATTGAACAGAACGTTTTGACCCAGATAGAGAGCCTACAGACTTACCCTATTGTTCGCTCTAGACAGCATGCCTGTAAACTGACTCTTCACGCTTGGGTCTATGAAATTGAGAGTGGAGAGGTATACGCATATGATGCTAATGTAGGTCAGTTTACAATCTTGAAAGGTCTTCCCTTCCCTGTACCCAATATTTTGTCCGGGTTACAGCCAGAATAAAAGACGTATGCTAAGCATGAGTGGGTAATAATTTAGGTGTGTGCTTGAATTAGACCTTATCCGCTCTTAATCTTGGATATTTAACTATGAGAGAGCAAACAGAATTAGTCCACCAAATGTCCAGAAAATACTTGTCCTTATTTAAACAATGGTTTGTGCGTACACCAGAGCGATCGCTCTTGGAGGCCTATCAAGCAGCGCAGAATATTAAAAATATCGAAACAGAGCATTTTCAAGGTAAAAAGATCTCTCTTGAATCAGGGAATTATAGTGAAAATGTCATGTCCTTTTGGCTAGGGAGCCTGAATAGGAATTTAACTTTGATTAATGTGAGGCTTGCGGAATTTTGGTTGAGTCGTAATTTAATCAATAGCTCTGAGCCAATTATCTTAGAACAACTGAAGTTTATTGATGAAGTGATAACTAAGTACAATAGTGTCTTAGAGCCAATTCCTCAACCAGTAAAAATTAAAGGCAACCTAGTTGATGAAGAATCTTATTTACCTCCTAATTTACCTCCTAAAGTACCAAATGTTTTTCAAAAGACAGGAGTGTTACCCAGATCAATAGGGAGAACAATTAATAGAATTATTGGAGATTTTTCCCCGCAAGCAGAGGAAAAGTTTATCAAAAATTACCGAAATTCTAGCTATCAAACCAGAAAAGCAATTAAATTCTTATTAATTCTTATTGTCGTACCACTTTTAACACAGCAGCTTTCTAAGCAACTGTTGTTAAACACAATAGTAGATCCGATGATGGGGAGAAATATGACTCATATTTTCCTCAATGCGGATATGCAGGAAGAGGGTCTGAGGGAGTTAAAATTTTTTGAAGAAAAATTAAAATTTCAGAGTCTACTGCATAAAGCACCACGACTAACCTCAGAAGAAATAGAATCCAAGCTCAAAGAGCGAGCCATTGATATAGCTGAGGAATTCCAGAGGAAAAGTAGTGGTGCTGTTAGCAACGTGTTTGCTGATTTGCTCTCCCTAGTTGCTTTTGGGATTGTCGTTGCTATGAGCAAGAAGGAAATTGTGATTGTTAAATCTTTTATTGATGAAATTGTCTATGGCTTGAGTGATAGTGCCAAGGCTTTTGTAATCATACTATTTACGGATATATTTGTTGGCTTCCACTCCCCAGAAGGCTGGGAAGTGATTATGGAAAAATTAGCGGAACATGTAGGTTTGCCGGCAGATAGAAGTGCAATATTTCTCTTTATTGCCACCTTTCCAGTAATTTTGGATGCTATTTTTAAGTACTGGATTTTCCGCTACCTCAGCCGTTTATCTCCTTCCTCCCTAGCGACGATGAAGGAAATGAAGGAGTAGGTTCCGGCAAAAGTTCACGTGTCGTAAGGGGAGTTTCAATTTCCTTACGGGAAAAGAGTTCAGAATTAACACACTTACTAGTGTGTTAATTTTGTAAGGGTAGGACAAGGGAAAGTTCATTCATATTCGGTGTGGGAGGTGGGGAACCTAAGAGACCAATTCCCCGACAATTTCTTCCCCCATAGTTCGACACAGAACCTGCATGAAGCCTTGTGGGGTATAGGTTAAGAGAATTAATACACTAGGCATACTCGGTTCCGGATTGGGAAATAAAGCGATCGCTAAACGGTTGCACATCTCGGAACATACGGTTAAGTTTCATGTGTCATCCATTTTTCAAAAGCTTGGTGTCTCTGCCCGCAAAGAGGCTGTTGCTGTTGGTGTGCGTTTGGGTTTAATTCTGTTGTGATTCTTTTAAATAGTGCAGGAGGCACCTGCGCTATTTTGCCGAGGATGCAATTTTGACACCAACGAACTTGTGCATCTGCACAACTTACTTGTCTGGGTAGGTTACGGGCTAAGTTAGTATCTGGGGACACTGTCCCTCTAAAATCGTCGAAACCCCTGATTTTTCCTTGAGACGTAGCGGGGAAGAGAACGTTTACATGACTCTTGCTCGCCAATACTGCTGTGGCTGACGATTGAGAATATCTCGCCCAATTTGCCAGTATATACTAAAAACGGCTGATTTCTGGACTTTTGCCTGGGCAGAAAAACTTTGCCTGTAACCTCAAGCGCGATTTTAAAAGTAAAGCGCTAAACCGTGCAGAGTATAATAATATTAGGCCCCTATTAACTGCAACTGCTGCCCGGACTTGAGCAGTAGAGATTCGGGTTTTCAATTTACTGAGAAAATCTTCATACCCACCAAAGTTAGATTCACAGTTTAGTTAAGGCTCAGACTAATTTTTTTAGCTATCGTTTCAGCCGCTTCCCTAACTCCAGTGTAAGTTGACAACCCACAAATTGGCACAAAATAGATATATCACCCCCACCTTGAACCAAACCGACTCTGTGCGTAATCAACAAGAAACCCACCTCAACCGTGCTCGTGCTAGTCTCAGACAAGCACTGTCTTGGTATGGATATCTCCGCAAATCTGGACATCTAGCAGCAAACGCAGAATTAGCCGGGTTAGTGAAACCAGAACTAGAAATTTTAAGTACTACCCTGAGCAAACTAGACGCTAATGTGATTAGGATTGCTGCCTTTGGTTTGGTGAGTCGGGGAAAGTCTGCGGTGTTAAATTCCTTGCTGGGGGATAAGATTCTCCAAACAGGTCCCCTGAATGGTGTAACTCAATGGCCCCGTTCAGTGCGCTGGAAACCTGGAGATAAGGTACTAGTGGAATTAATTGATACTCCTGGTTTAGATGAAATTGAGGGAGAAGCGCGATCGCAAATGTCCCGGGATGTGGCACGTCAAGCAGATTTGATTTTGTTTGTTGTCTCTGGGGATATCACCCGCACTGAGTACAGGGCATTGGTGGAGTTGCGGCAGGCACAAAAACCCCTAATTTTGGTGTTTAACAAAATCGACCTCTACCCAGATAAAGATCGGACGACGATTTACCAGAATTTACGGCAACTAGGGGCAGGCAACCCTCAAGCCAAGCCGTTACTGCCAGATGAAATTGTGATGGTGGCAGCAGAACCAGCATCGATGGAAGTACGGGTAGAGTGGCCTGATGGCCAAGTCAGTTATGAATGGGAAACACCACCACCCCAAGTCGATGAACTCAAGCAGACAATTCTCAATATCCTCAATCGGGAAGGGCGATCGCTGCTGGCTTTGAATGCCCTAATTCAAGCACGGGATGCAGAAGCAGCGATCGCCCAAAAAACTATTGATTTGAGCTCCCAAGCGGCGGAAAATCTGATCTGGCAATTTACCAAGTACAAGGCCTTAGTCGTTGCCCTGAATCCAGTGGCTTTCTTAGATGTTCTTGGGGGGACAGTGGCCGACTTGGCTTTAATTCGCTCCCTGTCCCGACTGTATGGTCTACCTATGACTAGCTACCAAGCAGGCAAGATTCTCAAAACAATTTTGTTGAGTACTGGTGGTCTACTACTGGGAGAATTAGGTAGTAGTTTCCTCCTAGGTTTAGGCAAAAGCACAGTTGCAATCAGCAGTGGGGAGAGTCCCCTGAATATTACCGCCTATGCTGGTAGTGCCATCATCCAGGGAGGTATTGCTGGTTATGGAGCCTATACCGTGGGTAGAGCAGCCCAGATATATCTAGAACAAGGCTGTACTTGGGGACAATTAGGGGCTAGTACTGTGATTCAAGAAATTCTAGCTGAAGTTGACAAAAATACGATTCTGTATCGGTTGCAACAGGAATTAGGAATAAAGTATTGAGAATCAATAAAAATTATTTTTTTATTTGTGAGTTTTTGATGGTATATCAACTTCTATCAAATTCTTCACCGGAGTCACCCCAGATTTCTGATTGAAGATGCAATATAGGAAAAAAGACTCTTAGTTTGCTAGGTAATACTCATGACCTCAACCTTAAACACTGTCGAATCTGCTGGTAAGTCCCTAGAGCAGACAATCTTTGACGCAATCTCCGAAGCTCGTCAAACCTGTGAAATCAGCGGTAACGATTCTGCTGGGTGTGCCGTAGCTTGGGATATCGTTGAAGAATTGCAAGCAGAAAAAGCACATCAAAAACAAACACAGCAACACAAAACTACCTTGGAGAACTACTGCGAAACCCATCCCGGGTCAGTAGAGTGTCTCATCTACGACGTTTAGGATTAATTCCCTCCCCCTTAGGGGTGGAGGGATGAGATTAATCAGGTAAAAATTCCCTATCTAGAACCTGTTGAGTAGTAAATTGACATTATTGCGGAAAAATATCTGGGGACAACCCAGTTTCTGCTGCTACTCAATCTACAACAGGCTGGTAGTATGTTAATTTTGCGCGTTTTGGGGGTAATTCCTCGAAAACTTATTGATGTTAGGCGTATGGTTTTATTAATTAGGGCTTGCTGAATATCTGTGGAAGCCTTACTACATATAGTAGTTTCGAGTTTTTTTTGACTTCTACTGTGCCTAGAATTAAGCTTTAAGTACAGTAAAACCTTGATCGTTCAACAAACACCGCACTACATTAACTTTTATCAAAGAACCAAAAGTCCCCCTGTTAAGGGTTCCCTTTCTAAACGAGAAGTTGACTTTTTCAGCAGACCCTAATTAAGTCAATATCTAAATCTGAGAAATTATGGTGCTTCAACTAGATGATGGTGGATTTTATCCATAGTTGATAGCAGGGCTATTTCATTCTAAATGGAGACAATATATGGTAAACTCCATTTCCTAGTTCTATTGGATTCTAAAAAGTTGTTTAAGCGTGTCTAGTCCAAAAGAGCAAAGTCGTTGAGCTTGC
>Ga0116227_10006374_pt1 | contig 23944 bp, 21 predicted proteins | sample S1TSphgellanicum_FD_89693 | JGI IMG/M metagenome (GOLD analysis project Ga0116227, IMG submission 89693) | Host-associated microbial communities from peat moss isolated from Minnesota, USA - S1T2_Fb - Sphagnum magellanicum MG | ecosystem: Host-associated > Plants > Peat moss > Unclassified...
ATTTAATTTGTATATTGAACGCGGGCAAGATGCCCGCACTACAATAATTTTACGTTTTCCTCTTGTACAATCTAGCTGCGCATCAGCTTATCAGCCAATAAATTTAAGCAGCATTTATGACTTGGTCGTGATGAATTTCGGTTTGAGGGAGTAAAGAGGGAGCAGGTGTACCATCACGTTGGTTACCCACAGCTAGTTTCATAAACTCCAATACATTGCGACGTTGTAACTTGAGGGAAGTGACAACAGTTAACATCCGAGATCCAAAAGTACTACCAGCAGCAGTTTGGGAACCAAAACTGGTGCGTCTCCATTCGGGTGACGCTCGAGTACTCGCTAACGCTAACGCTAACGCTAACGCCAGTCGCCTAGGTCGGGCTAACCCTCCTGCAGCGCTGGCTCACCAGATCACCGCAGGACGCAAAGCTCTCTCAGCCGCATTATTGGTTAGTTCGACACCCTCAACATCAACAAACAACCATAAGGCGGGTTCAACTTTTAAAAGTTGCCGACAGGTACGAACAGTTTTGGCAAAGGGGGTATTCTCTTTAGAACCAACCTCATACTTCGCCGCTTCTTCTAAGTGGGACTTGAGTGAGTTGCGGATGGATTGTACTAGTAGTTGGAACTCACAACGCGCTTATTGTTCCGTCTCTAACTTGATCCCAAAGTTTAAATAGTTCCTCTTCCAACTTTAACAGGTTCTCTCCGATTTGCTTAGAGACTCCTGGGCGCTCAGATATTTTAATCAACTCGCGCTTTAAGTGTGCCCAACACAATTGTCGTTGTTCCAAGCTCACCCAATTATATGAGGCATAGCGGTCTGAATTTAAAATCCCACTAAACTTCTCACCCAACAGGTTTTGGCTGTTTCAGTACAACGAGACGTAACCGTTCACGGGGGGGTCAAAAAAATGAGCCACATGAAATCACACGGAATCAGTACGAAAACCTGTCTAGAATTGATTTTTTTTGCTAATTTTGAGTAGCAAAAAGTGCTACACTGGTCGGGAAATTGTCGTTTAGACATTTTAGGGTAACTATTCACTCACCCCGCTGCAAAATCCTCGAAACCCCTGATTTTTCGTTGAGAGGTAGGGGGGGATGTGAACGGTTACATTTTAGGTTATATTTGCGCATACGATAAATCACACAAAACCCTTGCTGCGCAAGGGTTTTGGAATTAACATAACTGTTCTACCCCCCGTGAACGGTTACCAACGAGACAGTGTAATTTCAAAAAACGCTAGTAAAGGGGAGACCATTACCATATATATATCGCAGTGAAGCTAAATCTGGAACGGGAGCGATGCGATTTTGTTGGATCGGGTTTTAATTCTCAATTAGATTGCCTGATTCTCAATAAAACCAGGTTTTTCGCCGTGATCGCCGCCTAAAACCGATGATTTTGTACCCTAATTTTGGTCATCCCACAAAATCGCACTGCTCCCATCTGGAACTAATTCATTTTATGCCTACGCAACCTTATATGTTATCACTAATAATTAGCAATAAATTCCCGAATGTCTTCAGCTACAAGTCCAGCGCAAGACTCTGGCAGATCATTCCCTGCGTGGGCAATCATTTTCAATAACGCCCCAGGAGTATGTTGGGCATAAGCCTGACTCGAGGCTAAAGCATCTGGTTTGTCTTTTCCGCCTTGCAAAATTAAAACGGGGACTTTTATTAAGTACAATTTGCTTTGCAGTAATTCTGCCTCAATTTCTCGATGCTGGCGTTGAAAGAGTAGCTGGCAGCCTGTAGGATATTGCAGCATTACCTGACGAAATTGCCAATCTCGTTCAATTTTTGCATCTAAACCTATAATTTTAGTCAATGGGCGAAGCAGTCGTAACAATTGAAACATGAGTAGTGGACGCTTCACTAGGTGCTGCATATTTTGCCAACGCTTTTTTTGTCCTTCTATTTCTACACCTTCTGGCGCTAGCAGAACCAAACCGTAAATTTGTTCTGGATACTTCAAAGCATAGCTAGTGGCAATCCAAGCGCCAAGAGAATGTCCGATCAAATACACCTTATCTAGCTTCAAAGCTTGTAGGAACTCAGCCAGAAACTCCACCTGCAAGTCAATTGAATAGTGGATATTAGGATACTCTGACTCACCAAATCCGAACAAATCTGGTGCAAAGCAATGGAGGTTGCGTGAAAGCGACTCCATGAGCGATACCCATTGACTGCTATCGTTCCAAGCACCATGTAAGAAAATGACAGGCGTTCCTTCACCAACCTCACGCCAGAATAACAGCCCTTGAGAAAGCTTTCTTCGGGAGTTACGGAATAGAGTATCCATTTTAATTTAGGGACGAACATATAAAAAAATATCCAGTTCCTACAGAATACATGCGTCAGTCGTCAGAATGAGCGCATGTATTCTGTACGACTGGTAAGTCAGTGCTGTTCTGACTGCTGACTCCTGACTCCTGATCAAGCCAGTGTTGTCAAGCCTTTAAAGTAGTCTTGCAACTGCCGATTATGGTCATGAGACATCTGCCCAGGAGGTAGACTATTGAGAGGAAAAGCCTGAATTTCCATGACTTCCAAAGTATCCTGAATTTCCATTATTCCCTGCACTTGGGCTTCTACGACAATACAAATCGAATGGATTCTGGGATCGCGGTCTGGTGCAGAGTAAACACCTACCAAACGGCGAATATTCACCAACTCTAGTCCGGTTTCCTCCATCAACTCACGCCGAACTGTACTCTCAACATCTTCACCCCAATCCACCATGCCGCCGGGCAATGCCCAGCGACCATCGTCGCGCCGTCGGATCAGGACGATCCGACCATCGGGTAAAATTGGGATGATACTCGTGCCAGGGATAGGATGACGGAAGATGATGCCAAGCACGGTTTGTCCAAAGCGCCATAAGCTACGTGTGGACTGGACAGTCACAGTTAAAAAAGCAAGAACGTTCAATGTTCAAATGTCTGTCGTATTAATAGATAGCGTGAACAGGGGATTAAAAACGTAGCCCGCGCTTTATAAAAGCGTAGCAGTCAATCGGAGCCTAATTACAGGACGTTTATATTTGATTAACTCAGAATTACTCCGGTTAGTGGCTACTCTTATAGTGTAGAATTTCCCCACCATTTACAACTGAGTAACTACTAGAATGCGAGTTTTGTATCATAATGATGCTTATGGTTTGGGGTTTTGTTCTAAAGACTCCCGTAGACTCGTACAACAGATCAATTTTACCATCTAGATGAACTAAAATACAGTGTATTTATATATACATAGCAATTGTGAGTTCATCAATGTTAGTCTATAGAGAAATGGTTCTGAATTGCCATTGACATCAGAGCTTTACATGCAGTATACTAGGTTGCTGTTTAAAATATAAAAATGGCTGGACTAAGCAAAAACTAAAACAATAATATCAGTAGCTGATATTCATTAAGTAAGGCTTAGACAGATGTTTTGTTGTTTATTAATGAGGTAAACATGGCCAAGCGCCGTAACCCAAAAAAAGAAAAGGCGCTACGGAACCAAGCGTATGCCCGCAAGTTTCGTAAACGAACTACAACAGGGCGTATGAACAGAAGGTTCCAACAAAGACCGCCGAAGAGTGAAGAGGATGAGGGCGCAGCAGCAGTTGAAAATGACTAAGTTGCTTGCTCAAATGTTTGCTCTAGAATTTGAGCTTCACTCCAACACTGGAGGCTACCACTCATACCAGATAGCGATTGTAGGGATTAATATGTAATGTCTCTACGCAGTTAGGAGTTAGTAGTACAGACGCGAGGAACATCGCGTCTGTACAAAACAACTCACAACTAATAATCAGCGATTTGAGCGCGGGCGGCAAGAAGTTCTTTGCTTACCTGTGTGAAGCCTGTACCACCGTAGCTGTTACGAGCAGCAACCACTTGTTGGGGCGATATCGCTTCATAAATATCAGCAGTAAACGCTGGGTGCAGCTGTTTCCACTCTTCCAAACTCAAATCTTTCAGGAGTTTACCTGCGGCAATACTGGTTTTTACCACTTTACCTACGAGGTTGTAAGCTTCCCTGAAGGGAACGCCCCGCGCCGCTAGATAATCTGCTACATCAGTAGCATTAGAAAAGTCTTCGCTCACCGCTTCTAACAATCGCTGGGTGCGGAATTCTAAGCCTTCCCACAGCAAAATAGTCATTGCTTCTAAACAAGCTTTGACTGTATTGACACTGTCGAATAAACCTTCTTTGTCTTCTTGCAGGTCTTTGTTATATGCCAAAGGTAGCCCCTTCATCATCACTAACATCGCTTGGAGATGACCAAAAACCCGTCCAGTTTTACCCCGCACCAGTTCCGGAACATCGGGGTTTTTCTTTTGGGGCATGATGCTGGAACCAGTGGCGCAGCTATCGTTGAGGGTAACAAAGCCGAATTCTTCTGATGACCAAAGAATGACCTCTTCTGAAAGACGGCTGAGGTGAACCATAATCAGGCTAGCAGCACAGAGAAATTCAATCACAAAATCGCGATCGCTGACTCCATCGAGGCTATTAGCATAAATGTTGTCAAAATGCAATAGTTCGGCTGTGTAATGGCGGTCAATGGGGAAAGTTGTTCCTGCCAAGGCCCCACACCCCAGCGGTGAGATATTCACCCGGCGCTCAACATCTTCCAGGCGTTCCCAGTCGCGTTGCGCCATCTGAAAATATGCTAGGAGATGGTGAGCCAAACTTAGAGGTTGGGCACGTTGCAGATGGGTATAACCAGGAATCAGAGTTTCAACATGTTTTTCAGCAATATCTAGTAAGACACGTTGAAATTCTCGCAATTTGCTGCGGATTTGTTTGATTTGGTCGCGGAGGTAGAGTCTGGTATCAGTGCCTACTTGGTCGTTACGTGAACGCGCCGTGTGCAATTTTTTCCCGACATCACCGACAATTTCCACAAGGCGTCTCTCTACGGCAAAATGTACATCTTCCGCCTCGACGCCAGGGTTAAAGTTCCCTTGCTGATATTCCTGGCGAATTTGTTCTAAACCTGCAACCAGAAGACTTCCTTCTTCTTGGGAAATGATGCCAGTGTGAGCCAGCATTTTGGCATGAGCTTGGGAGCCTGTCAAATCGTATTCTATTAATTCAATATCAAAGTTAATACTGGCATTAAAGCGAGCGATCGCAGGATGCAGCACTGCTTCAAACCGCTGACTCCATGTTTGTTGTTTAGTCATAAAAGTTCGGAGAAATGGGGAGTGGAATGACATGCTCCTAATTTCTTAGAAGCCCACACCTACCCGTCCCTTGCGCGTCTCCGCAGGAGAAGGGAGGTGTGTGGAGTTGTCACCCGTAAGTTGTTAGATTCCGAATCATATAGCCAATACACAATCCTATCAACAGTGCCCACACTTGACCTGTCTGTACAAAGTGGCTAAAAGCCTTTTGGATCTGACCAAGAACGTCTGGATCAGTAATTTGTTGAGCTACTACTGTCCAATTAACAGGCAAATAGCCAAGTAGCTGAAATATTGAATCGTTAAATAAGTTCATATTTTGTAATAACGTGCAGTCAGTTGGGAATAGTCTGATGAAAGGGGTGTAGGGTGTGGGGTGTGGGGTGTAGGGGATGGGCATCGCAATATTCCCCACACCCTACACCCTACACCCCATACCCTTTTCATCACTTCACTGTCATAACCTCAAATTGCAGGTAAGTGCAACAGTTTTCCCTCTAATTCCCATTGCCCCTGATTGCGCTTTGGGGTGTCCGAGTTCCGCAGTCCCTTTCACTTTTCAACTACATCTACCCAAGACCAATGATCGTTAATTTGTTTTGCCTCTAAAAGCCATGCATATGATTTTAAATCTCCTACCCCAAAAAGATAGTTTTCAATAGGAGTAAAAGTATTTATTTTATAGAGTAAAGCTGTATAATTAACATCGTCAATACTGGTAAAAAATACAATTATTTTATTCAGATTATTTTGATTAGTGATAATGTTAATTTCTCCACCTTTAGTACCACCTTGCGAAAGATGAGTATATTGAGACGGGAGTTGGACTTTATAGATTTTATGAAGAACGTGACTAAGATTATCTAACCTTTTTATCCTTTGTGATTCATTCGGCTTTAATGCACCTGAGTTTATCATTGCCACTATTGCTTCACGCTCTCCCAAATGAGCATGAAAATCTTGAAAAATGACAACCCTATGCATGAATACTAAAATTAGTATAGTAATTAGATTTATCAGAAAAGGTAAGAGTGCTTTGTATCTATATCTCTTAAATCCTTTCAAAAAGTACTGAAACGAGAAAAGTGATAAACCTATAAAAAATATACAAATTAATAGGAAATAAACGCCTTTGTCAGTAAATAGATTATCAATCGATTTGAAGGAATTTAAGCTATATAAGAATGTATATTGTGCAGAATGAGGTAAAAACGACCATCTCAGAAAAAGTAATAAAACACTTGTTAACAAAGATAGATTTAAAAGTATGATTTGCTGTTTATGTAAATCTACTTTAAGCATTGCATTTTCCTAAAAGGAACTAAGCTTAGCATAACAAGCCAGGGTTTTTCTTAGATGAATTGTATTTGCCCTAAATATAAAGATTATACAAAGTTCATTGATTTGATCTCTGTATTGCCTGAACTGCTAAGCTGATGCGCAGCTAGATTGTATAAGACAAAAACGTAAAATTATTGTAGTGTGGGCATCTTGCCCGCGTCCCATATACAAATTAAGTGCGCAACAGCTTAGAAGTCTCAGCCATACAAACAAAGCCCGCTTCTGCGGACTTTAATATAGCGAGTCAATAAGAATTATAAACCACTTCGTAGTGCGGCGACTCATGTTACAGTAGAATACATGTGGTACTTCGTCAGAAGTCGGAAGTAAAAAAGGCTTTGTGTTTAGCTTTTAGACAAAAGCATTATACTTCACTCACTTGCAATCTGCGTTCAGAGGGAGCAGGGAGCTTTCTAGCAGGGAAACCCACGACTCAAGCCGTGGGATTAGAACTTTTCTGACGAATGTTTCTCGCGCTTGCACGTCTCGCAACACATCTTTTTTTGTAAGTGGGCTTTAGACCCACAACTAAAGTTTTTCTGGTTCTTTATTCCCTGCTCCCTGCTCCCTGCCCCCTGCTCCCTTCTTATGTAATGATTTTAGCTTGTCAGCAGTGCGTAAAATTTGTCCTGCCAAAACTGCAGCGCCAAAGCCATTATCAATATTCACCACACCTATACCAGGAGCACAAGAGTTGAGCATTGTCAACAATGGTGCTAACCCTCCAAAACTTGCGCCATAACCAATGCTGGTAGGAACAGCAATGACAGGACAATCTGCTAAACCCGCAACCACACTAGGTAAAGCACCTTCCATACCCGCCACAACAATCAACACTGATGCTGATTCAATGACGTGGCGGTTATTCAGCAAGCGGTGAATTCCTGCAACCCCAACATCCCAAAGGCGCTGAACGCGGAAACCAGAAAGTTCTGCTGTGACAGCAGCTTCTTCAGCTACAGGTAGATCAGCAGTACCAGCAGAAAGGATGGCGATCACGCCAGGATATTGTGGTTCGACGGTAGGGGGAGCAATGGCACAAATTCGTGCTCTTTCGTAGTAGCGCAAACCACTCACCTGAACTTGCAGCGTCGCGTAAACTTCTGGTGCGATCCGGGTTGCGATCACGACTGGGTTGTGATGGCGCATCACTTCCATAATTTGAGCAATCTGATCAGGAGTTTTGCCTAGTCCCCAGATGACTTCTGGAAAACCAGTTCTCAAGGCACGATGATGATCGATTTTAGCAAACTCGCTTACAGGTTCGTAGTCTAAGTGTTTGAGTTTGTCAAGGGCTGCTTCTGGAGATATTTCACCTTGAGCTACGGCTTGTAACAGATGAGGTAGAGATTCTGGTTGAGTCACGGAATACAGCTAATAGCTTAGTCATCTACAATTTTAGTTTCTGGATGGAAAACAAAAAAAGTGGAGCAACATTATTCAAGCCCCCGGATTAATGCGTGGGGTCAACAGGCGCGAAGCCTATTTGTTGACTGTAAGTTCATAAAGGTTCCAGAAGGCGCTACCAGCAAGTGTAGAGAACTTAACACCTTGAACGCGATCGCGTACAGCTTCAAAAGAAAGCGGATTCACCAAATGTATAAATGGTAACTGTTGTTGAGCAATTTGCTGAAACTTGTCGTAGATCACCTTGCGCTTAGTTTCGTCTAATTCACGTGCTCCTTCAATAAAAAGACGGTCGATTTCCTTTTCCCAATCGGAAACTACCCAACCTTTGATCGGGGGTTCTCCCCGTTGCGGACCTTGATTGAATTGGTGTGACCCCCCGGTAGTAAACCAGATGTTTGAGCCATTGTGAGGTTCAACCCCGCCACCACCAAACTTGCCAATGTAACACTCCCAATTCCTATTTTTCAGATTTACTAAGACAGTATTGAAGGCTAAAGCTTGCAAATCGGCTTGAATCCCAATTTTGGCTAAATCTTGTTGGACTTGGACTGCTATAGCTACTCTAGCTACTTCCTCTGCTTTAACTAGCATAGTAAATCGCACTTGGTTACCTTCACCATCAAGCAATTGTCCTTTGGAATTGTATTTGAAACCTGCTTCCAAGAGCAGTTGTTTAGCTTTCTCTGGATTGTAGTTGTAAACCTTTAACCCCTTTGCAGGCGAAAGGTAATAGGGGTTATTGAGAAAAATAGGTGAATTTTGTAATTCTCCCACTCCTCGAAATATATTGACTTTCATTGTTTCACGGTCAATAGCATATGCAACTGCTTGCCTGAAAGCCAAAGTATTAAACCAGCGAGACTTAATTGGGTTTACCAAAGGTTGATTATTAGAATTACTAGCTTTATTCAGATTGAAAGTCACAAAAGTTGTGGTAGATTCTGGTCCTCCATTGTAGATTTTGAATTTCCCGCGCTTTTCCTCTCGCTTCAGTAAGGGAAACATCTCAGATTTCACATCCAGATCATCCAGTTGACCAGAGCGGAAACTTATCATTTGATTGTCAGTATTTTCAATAATTTCTGAAACAATGCGCTCAATATAGGGCTGTTGATTTCCTTGAGCATCCTTGCGCCAATAGTATGGGTTTCGTCGGAATATAACTCGCTGACTAGGAGCATAGCTTTCCATGACGTAAGGACCGTTGCCGATAATTTTTTTCGGATCGGTGTCAGTTCCCCAAGTCGAGATAAATTTGGGATTGCCATTGGCATCGTTCGTGTGAACCGACTCTTGTAAAGCATGGGTTGGCAAAATCGGTAGTTCTCCTACGAATCTCAAAAATGGGGCAAAGGGTTCCGGCACAGTAAATTCAACCCGCCGCTGATCGAGTTTTTTTACCGTTGGGAGTGCGCGATTAGTGCCGACTCGCAGACCATCTCTGATATCGGTAGAGATCTTTTCATTGAAGTAGATGTCCTGGTAGCTAAAGAGTACATCATCGATAGTTAGCGGTTGACCATCTGACCATTTCAGCCCCTCTTTTAAGGTAAAAACAATCTGTTTCTGATCTGGCGAGATTTCCCAAGACTCAGCTAGAGCTGGCTCCAAATCTCCAGTTAAGCCATTTTCTGTAATCAATCCATCGTAGAGAAAGCCAAAAACGCTGTAGGCTGACTGATTCTGTGTGAAGTTAAAAGTTGAAGGTCCACTAGGCGCGGTGAAAACTAATTCGGGGACTTGAGCAGCTTTGGTTTTAAATTCAGCAGGATTGCAGGCGACAACTGTAAGTGCTATGACAAAAGTTAGGATGACTGGTAACCAAAGACGCCGAAGAGCAGGATAAATTTTGGAATATTTCATATCACAACCTCTGCTGGAATACCTACAAATTAAGGAGTTTTTGAGCGCTATTAAAATACTAATTTAAGTTAGAATTTTGTAAATTTTGGTATGGCGTCTATTGAGGGCTAGTGCTACCTAAAAAAACAGTAGAACGAAAATCCTGCTGCGTTGTCCAATGTTGGAAAAAATGCCAAAATTCATAGAGCAAGGGGACAAGACTATCTTAATTAACCAGCTTTGTCTTTTGTATCTTTCAGTTCATATATGTTCCATATGTAACCTCCGGGGGAAGGGAAAATGGAAGTGTATTTTACACCTTGAATAGTATTACGCACCGCCACTAAAGCCAGCGAATTTACTAGGTGAATAAAAGGCAGATATTCTTGTGCAAGACGTTGCGTTTCCCAATAGATTTGTTTACGTTTTGCTTCGTTGAACTCTCGTGCCGCTTGAATATAAAGATCCTCGATTTTCTTCTCCCAATCAGCATATTCCCATCCTTCTATAGGAGGTTGTCCTTTTGCAGGTTTTTGATTAAAGAGATGGAAGCTGCCCTCTACAGCCCAAACGTTGTAACCATCATGTGGATCAATATTGCCGCTTACACCTCCCAAATAACATTCCCAATCAAGGCTGTTCGTGATTTTTTCTCCAATGATACTGGAGTCTACATATTGTAAATCAACTGTAATGCCTATCTTGCTCAAATCCTGTTTGATCTTGGGTGGGACTGAGGGCCTATTACTAGCAGGCGCTAGCATCGTGAAGCGTACTTGATTTCCATCTGCATCTAGTAGCCGACTTTTGTTATCGTATTTGAATCCTGCTCCTAGTAAGATTTGCTTAGCTTTTTCTGGATTGTAGTCATAGGTCTTGAGACCTTCTTTAGGAGACAAGTAGTAGGGACTGGGGACAAAAACCTGTGAATCTTGAGTTTCACCCAATCCGCGCAAGTCGTTATTAATTATAGTTTGGCGATTCAGAGCGTAGGCTACTGCCTGTCTAAAAGCAACGTTGTTAAACCAGCGAGATTTTATTGGATCGACGAGAGGCTTGCCGTTGCGACGACCTTTGTTGAGATTGAAAGAAATAAAACTGTCGCCAGAGTCAGGTCCGGCATTTTTGATGGTAAAGTTACCTTGCTTTTCTTCACGCTTGAGCAATTGAAAAGTTCCAGGACCAATTTCTAGGATATCTAACCCTCCAGAACGAAACTGGAGCAAAGCTGTGTTATCAGTTGACTCCACGATTTGCCAGATAACACGCTCAATATATGGCTGTTGGTTACCTTGTGCATCTTTACGCCAGTAGTAAGGGTTGCGCCGAAATATCAAGCGTTCACTGCTGGCATATCTCTCGATAGTATAAGGACCATTAACAATAATTTTCTGAGGATCTGTGTCTGTTCCCCAAGTAGAGAGAAACAGAGGTCTGCCATCTGCTCGATTGGTTTCCACAGCATAACGCAAGGCATGTTCTGGTAAAATTGCCGTTGCAGCAGCAACTAATCCTAAAAAGGGCACAAATGGTTCTGGCAGAATAAATTCTACTCGGCGGTTGTCAAGCTTGTGGACTTGAGGAAAAGCTTTGCTTAAACCAATGTGGAGATTGTCTTGGTAGTAGTTGGGAATGCGCTTGTTCATGTAGATGTCATTGAAGGAGAAAACGAGATCATCAGCAGTTAATGGCTTGCCATCCGACCATTTCAATCCTTCTCGCAAGGTAAAGACATACCGCAGCTTGTCTTCAGCGATTTCCCACGACTCAGCCAAAGCAGGCTCTATTTTCTTAGTGACTCCGTTGACAACAGCTAATGTTTCGTAAGTAAAACCAAAAATATTGGGAACTTCTTGACTGAGGGCGTAGTTAAAAGTTTTCGGGTTGCTTCCATTCGTAATCACTAATTGGGGAACTTGAGCAGATGCGGTTTTGAACTGATTAGGATTACAGCCATTAAGGGCAAGCATTACCCAAACAGCCAGTAAAGCAAAAATCCAGCTACGTCGAAAAATTTTGGGAAAAATGTCAGAATTAATCAACACTATGTTACTTTTCTCACTTAATTAGCTAAATATTCTACGATAAATGTGGTTCTCTAGGATATTTCTATTAAAAATCTCTTGAAAAATATTAGTATTTAATGTAATTATTTCTGCTTTACTCATAAGTTGGTTAAAGGCTTCATAAAAACGTCGTTCAATATCATTTTTGCGCTCAAAGAAGCCAATCTTTGATTGTCTCAACAGGGCACCCAATAATTCAGCAATTTGGGAATTTTTATCTCGTTCTGCCTCGTGAATTTGGATGTCCAACCTCTGGAGAAAGTCTTGGTTATATTTTTCTGCTTGCTCCAATGTCGTCAAAGCTTCTACAAAACAAATGCTTGGCGTTGCTAAGCGTAGCAATGGTGTATTTTGTAGTAAATCTTCTGCTTGAGAATCTTGCGCCTTAGCAATGCCCATCAAGAAATTAGTTTCAACGTAAAGTATCACCACCTATCTTACCTAAAACTCAGTCGTTCCCTTTTCTAATAACTGTAACAATCCGATTTCTGCCATCTCTTTTGAAAAGGGTGGTGTTTTCAACTTCCAATGACGAGCTAAATCATTTATCCAAGCTTCTGTCAATGCTCTAAGGTAGAGAGAAAATATCTGTTTATTGCAGAATTTTGGCTCGTAATGAATCAGAGAATCAGCAGTATTAAAGCAGATGATAGGTTCTGATAAATTATTGCCATCCCATTTGAGAATAAGAATATTTTCTACATCAACAAGCATGGCAAAAGGAATCAGGACTTTGGCAGCTTGTAAGTAATCAATAAGCCGCAAAATAGCATACTTTTTAGTTTTTTCTTCTTTGAAATTGAACGGAAAACCTTTAACTTCAGCTATGAGAACAACTTGCCCATCTTTGTCTAAAGCTACAAAATCAGGACGGTCTATATCTTCTAAGTTTGTAGCTTGTATGGCTCTAACTTCCCACCAAGTTATAGGTTGTCTACTGCTTTCAAGCATTGATTTACATCCTAGTTTTAAACTGTAAGTAAGTGTATTAGACACATAATATTCTAAAATATCAGTAACGCATGATCTTGATCTGATGCATTACACTATGTTAACGCACCATACATATTTTAAGATTTACGATATACTGAAGGGTTGCTTTAGTAGTTAACTCAAACTATTCATTGTTCATAATTCATTCCTTTAAAAGCAAAACCACAGCATAAGCACAAATACCTTCTTCTCTGCCAACGGGACCTAATTTTTCATTTGTGGTAGCTTTGATAGCAACTTGATTTGGTTGTAATTGCAAAACTCCTGCCAGCTTGTCGCGCATCTTCTCAATATGGGGTTTCAATTTTGGACGTTCTGCCACGACTACCGAGTCAATATTGCCGACTTGCCAACCTTGATCCCGAATCAACTGATGCACTTGACTTAATAACACTAAACTATCTGCCCCTGCCCACTGGGGATCGCTGGGAGGAAAATAATGTCCAATATCTCCCAAAGAAAGCGCCCCCAGCATGGCATCCATAATCGCATGTGTGAGGACATCAGCATCACTGTGTCCCAACAAACCCAAAGAGTGGGGAATGTTGACTCCACCCAAAATTAAAGAGCGATCGCTCACCAATCGGTGAATATCGTAGCCGTTGCCAATGCGAATGTTCATTTTTTTGTTAGTTGTTAGTTGTTAGTTGTCAGTTGTCAGGAGTCATTATTCTTCCCCTCTCCCCCTGCCCCCCTGCCCTCTACTCCCTACTCCCCCTCTCCCCCTCTTCCATCCTCCCAGCTTTTCAGCAAATCGGGGCGGCGTAGGCGTGTTCTTCGGATCTGTTGTTTGTAACGCCACTTGGCAATTTCTGCATGATTACCTGATAGTAGTACTTCAGGAACTTTCCAGCCGCGAAAAGCTGCAGGACGGGTGTACTGGGGATAGTCCAACAATCCTTCCTCAAAACTTTCTACTTTTAAGGACTCGGCTTTGCCTACCGTTCCTGGTAGAAGGCGCACCACACCGTTAAGCAAAGCCATTGCTGGAATTTCTCCACCAGTAAGAATAAAATCACCTAAAGACACCTCACGGGTCACTAAATGCTGTACCCGCTCATCCACGCCTTCATAATGACCACAGATAACGACCAATTGGTCATAATTCGTCGCCAAATCTCGCAATAGGGGTTGATTCATCGTTTGACCCTGAGGACTCATCAAAATAACCTCTCTTCGAGGTAAAATGGGCAGTGACTCGACGGCAGCAAAGATGGGTTCTGGTTTCATCAGCATTCCTACACCGCCACCATATGGTTCGTCATCGACTTTCCGGTGCTTATCATTGGTGAAATCCCGTGGATTAACCAGATGCACTTGCGCAATCTGTTTAGCTAAGGCTTTACCCAAGAGCCCAGAACTCAGAATAGAGGTAAAACAATCAGGAAACAGCGTAACTATATCAAAGCGCACAGTAATTCGTATTGAAGGACACTAATCTTAAATTGGAATGTCTGGATACAAAGAAGCCTATGTTGTTTCAAACACAGATAAACTTGAACCTTACGTATCTAAGAAGTACCAGAATTCTGACCTTCTCTTTATGGGAACAAAAGTTTTTCTAAGTACTTAATTTATGTTTAAATATTGTCACATCTACATCTAAATTGATAATTTGACCAGGTTAACAACTGCCAAAATGCATCTAGCCAGCCTCAAAAAGAGTGTATCAAGACCTGCTTACCTTCTAACTCTAAAGGCAACCTTTAGTTCTCCAAGCAATATTTTGCCAATCTGGAAAAATTGGATAGGGAAGCAGGAACAACAAAGCGAGTTCGTTTGAGGAACGGCAACGGACACTAGATAAAGCTGCAGCGTCTACCACGTAAAGCGCAAGAAGTTAGAGTAGTAGCATTACCCTTGCGGGTGAATCTTTCTCCTCCGAAGACGCTAACAAGGAATGGATGTGCTTCGCGATCGCCAGTTGATCTTCTTGGGAAAACCCAAGACCCTGATGGGTTCGCTCTCCTTTGTGACTCCCGTTCCCAGGGCAAAAGAAACCCGCCTACCCTGAGAGGACGTTTACTCACCGCACTCTGATCACTGTTACCGCTTCTAACTTCGGGAAGTGTCCTATTAAAAAGGCGCTATAGAAATATCAGGCTACTGACAAGTGTCAAATTCGCCTGAAGTTGTTGACAGGAGAAACACAATGCAGCAGTTAAAAGCTAAATCGCTGGAAATGAGGACACCCCAAGCAACTAAAACCGCCGTTCTGGTTATCGGAGGCGCAGAAGACAAAGTTCATGGACGTGAAATCCTACGCACTTTTGTTGGTCGTGCTGGTGCAAGTAATGCCCATATAACAATTATCCCCTCTGCCTCCCGCGAACCAGGCATCATTGGTGGTCGGTATACCCGTATTTTTGAAGAAATGGGTGCTAACAAGGTTGAAATCCTGGACATTCGAGAACGGGAACAATGTGAAACCTCTAACATTAAAGCATCCCTAGAATCCTGTACAGGAGTATTTTTGACAGGAGGAGACCAATTGCGCCTTTGTGGCGTCCTCTCAGATACGCCAGCAATGGAAATTATCCGGCAGCGTGTTAGATCGGGGCAACTTACCCTAGCCGGGACCAGTGCAGGGGCAGCAGTAATGGGTCATCATATGATCGCAGGGGGTGGTAGTGGCGAGTCGCCCAATCGTTCCCTGGTCGATATGGCAACGGGTTTAGGATTGATCCCAGAGGTCATTGTGGATCAACACTTTCACAATCGTAACCGCATGGGGCGGCTCATGAGCGCGATCGCATCTCATCCTGATCGCTTTGGCATTGGCATTGATGAAGATACTTGTGCCATGTTTGAGCGTGATGGCTGGCTACAAGCTATGGGTAAAGGTAGTGTGACGATTATTGATCCCACAGAGGTAACTCATACCAATGAGCCCCATGTCGGGGCTACCGAACCCCTAACTCTCCATAATTTACGGCTACACATCCTCAGCCATGGAGATCGCTTCCACCTCTATCAGCGGATTGTTTTGCCCGCTGTATACAGGATCTCCAGCTGACGGAATAGAGTAGCTAACGTTACACTGGATTGACCGCTGATTTTGTCAGTTTCAGCAGAAAAAGTGAGAATAATAGGATGTAAGAACAAAAAACTGTTTGTCATGAACAGTTAAGCGGTCAATTCCAGTAAGAAACTAGAATTTTGGTTCCGAATCTCCATCTACCTATTCCCATGAGAATCCTCAAAATCCAGACATTACGCGGTCCAAACTATTGGAGCATTCGACGCCACAAGTTGATCGTCATGCGCCTCGATTTAGAAACCCTTGCCGAGTCGCCCTCTAATGAAGTACCTGGCTTTTATGAAGGATTAGTTGAGGCTCTGCCTAGTCTGGAGGGCCACTATTGCTCCCCTGGCTGTCATGGTGGTTTTTTGATGCGGGTACGAGAAGGCACGATGATGGGCCACATCGTCGAACACGTTGCCTTAGAACTGCAAGAATTGGCAGGAATGCGCGTAGGCTTTGGTCGGACTCGTGAGACGAGTACACTAGGTATCTACCAAGTAGCATTCGAGTATCTCAACGAGGAAGCAGGACGCTATGCAGGCAGAGCAGCAGTTCGGCTGTGCCAAAGTATTGTGGATCGGGGTCGTTATCCCAAAGCAGAACTAGAGCAAGACCTACAAGACCTAAAAGACTTATGGCGTGATGCTGCTTTAGGACCAAGTACAGAAGGCATTGTCAAAGAAGCAGAAAAAAGAGGTATTCCCTGGATGCAACTTGGGGCACGCTTTTTGATTCAACTGGGCTACGGTGTGAACCAAAAGCGGATGCAGGCAACCATGACGGACAATACTAGCGTCTTGGGAGTAGAACTCGCTTGCGATAAAGAAGCCACCAAACGCATCCTAGCTGATGCTGGAGTGCCAGTACCTAGAGGTACAACAATCAACTTTTTGGACGATCTCGAAGAAGCTATTGAACAAGTTGGCGGTTATCCCATCGTCATTAAGCCCCTTGATGGTAATCATGGACGTGGTATCACTATTGATATCAGAACGAGGGAAGAAGCAGAGACAGCATACGACGCTGCAAGACTTGTCTCCCGCGCAGTCATCGTTGAGCGGTATTACGTTGGGCGCGACCATCGGGTGCTAGTTGTGGATGGTAAGGTAGTGGCAGTGGCTGAACGCGTGCCAGCTCATGTGATTGGCAATGGCAGATCGACCATCTTTGAACTGATCGAAGAGACTAACAAAGACCCAAATCGCGGTGATGGACATGATAAAGTCCTGACAAAGATTGAACTAGACCGCACCAGCTACCAGCTACTAGAAAGGCAAGGTCATACCCTCAACAGTGTGCTACCAAAAGACGAAATTTGCTATTTACGAGCAACAGCAAACTTAAGTACAGGGGGGATTGCTGTAGATCGAACAGACGAAATTCACCCAGAAAATCTTTGGCTGGCACAACGGGTAGTGAAGATTATCGGTTTGGATATTGCCGGACTTGATATCGTCACACCAGATATTAGTCGCCCTTTGCGGGAAGTAGATGGTGTAATTGTAGAAGTTAACGCTGCTCCCGGTTTCCGGATGCATATCTCCCCCAGCCAGGGTATCCCCCGCAACGTGGTGGGGGCAGTGATGGATATGCTGTTCACTAATGAACAATCCAGCCGCATCCCGATCCTGAGTGTGACGGGCACAAACGGCAAAACCACCACGACTCGGCTATTAGCACACATTTTCCGGCAGACTAATAAAGTAGTTGGTTATACAACAACAGACGGTACATATATCGGTGATTTCTTAGTAGAATCAGGTGATAATACTGGCCCCCAAAGCGCTCAGCTCATCCTACAAGACCCAACTGTGGAAGTAGCAGTGCTGGAAACTGCCCGTGGTGGTCTTCTCCGTTCTGGACTAGCCTTTGAAGCTGCTAATGTGGGTGTAGTGCTGAATGTTAGCGCCGATCATCTAGGAATTGGCGACATCGATACCATTGACCAACTGTCTCACCTCAAGAGTATAGTCGCAGAAGCTGTTTTTCCCGATGGCTATGCAGTACTCAACGCTGACGATGATCGAGTAGCGGCAATGGCAGAAAAAACTAAAGCTAACATTGCTTACTTCACCATGAAATCCGACTCGGAATTGGTGCGAAACCACATCCTAAAGGGAGGAGTTGCGGCAGTCTATGAAAATGGCTATTTGTCAATACTGAAAGGTGATTGGACGCACAGAATTGAACGAGCAGAAAATATCCCCCTAACAATGGGTGGACGTGCACCGTTTATGATCGCCAACGCTTTAGCAGCAAGTCTAGCGGCGTTTGTACAAAATGTCTCAATTGAGCAGATTCGTGCAGGCTTGAATACTTTTCGCGCCTCGGTAAGTCAAACACCAGGACGGATGAATCTATTTAATTTAGGCAACCACCACGCTTTGGTCGATTATGCTCATAACCCAGCCAGTTATGAAGCATTGGGCTCTTTTGTCCGCAATTGGACTACAGGTGACCGGATTGGAGTCGTTGGGGGGCCCGGCGATCGCCGCGATCAAGACTTTATCATGTTGGGCAAACTGGCAGCAGAGATTTTCGACTACATCATTATCAAAGAAGATGATGACACCCGAGGACGTCCTCGGGGTTCAGCTGCTGATTTGATTACTCAAGGCATCAAGCAAGTTAACAACAACTGCCATTACGAAACCATTCTTCAAGAAACAGAAGCAATTAACAAAGGCTTGGACATTGCCCCAGATAATAGTCTAGTAGTCATTTTGCCAGAAAGTGTCAGCCGCGCTATCAAGTTAATTAAGGCGCGAGGCACAGTTAAGGAAGAGTTACAGCAGCAAAATACCACCACGACCACAATAGACTCCCAAATTAACGTGAAATCCTCTTTAGCTAACAAACTTTAGTTGTTGTTTGTTAGTTGTTAGTTGTTAGTTGTTAGTTCTTGTTTGTCAAACAGTACTACTAATCACTAACCCACTAACTACTAAACTACTAAACCACTAACCACTAATTACTAATTACTGTTTTTCTTCTTCCGAATTCGTGTCGTCACTGGGATTTTTGAGTTCCTCCTTAAAACCCCGTAGGGTTTTACCTAGTGTGCTGCCCAGTTCCGGAATTTTTTTGGGTCCAAAAATGAGAATTGCGACTACAGAAATTACAGCCACTTCTGGCCATCCCATTCCAAACATAAGTTTCTCCTTTAAAAAAATCCTTTCTTGAACAACCCCATCTTCTTAAGATGGGGATTCTATTTTAACCAGCCTGTTCAATCGGCTGCTATTGCCTTGGCAGCAAGCTGCTGTACTTTTACGTTATTTTTCTGCTCTCTAGATCGCTTCCACAGGTAGACTCGATCCAAGATTTGACAACAATTCACGCTGATTTTAGACAAACTAATGCCAAGCTGGAGGGCAATTTTTCTCAGGATATTGCAAGCACCATTGGCATCTGATGAAATATGCCGTGCAGCACCAGTAATGTATAATCTTCTTTTTGTTCTTTTCCCTGATGCCTTCCAACTTTCGGGTTTTTCACCGAATACATGAAGGTCGTCATTATCAAAAAATGAACTTTTGCTCGTGTAACTCTCCTCGGTTTCATGGAAGTGAATTCCATAACTTGAGCATAGTTGCTTGAGACGTTCTTTTAGCTTTCCAGTAGGGATGGTTGCAAATTGTTGATTATTTTTGCGCCCCATCTCCATCCGTTGAGATTGTCCTTTATTCCAACCAAAAACAATGTTCCCAATCTTTTCTGATAAACAGTAATCGATTATAAACTTAGCTGCTTTGTTAGTTGCATCGTGCATTTGGCGATTGCGTTTGCCAGTTAGTCGATCTAAATGACTACTCCAAAATCCAACAGGTTTACCCGTCTTGGCTTTAGAAACTTCCTTGTGATAAAGCTGGTTGAAAGCTTTTAATTGTTTCCCATCAACAATGAATCCTTGTTTGCCAGTGTTGGGAACACATGTGAGCCAGTTATTAACCCCGTGGTCAATCCCTAAAGCTAATTCGTAATTAAGTAATGGTTTAATCTCAGTTGAAGCCTCGACTCCGCTCAGCTTCAAAGCTTTGTATACAAAAACAGCATATAAATCCCCATTTTGAGGAGAGATTGTTACTTCAACTATATCAGCCGGATTGATATTGGTTGGGTAAGGCATCCAGATGTAATCGATGTCATGCATATCCGAACCATATAACTTTTTGATATCCCAACCCAAAGGAAACCCTAGTATAGGATACCCATTCTCATCATATTTCTTCTTTAACGCTTGAAGAGGATAAGTTATTTCGTGAAGTCCACCTTTCTTTCTATAATGAGGTAATTTTGGTTTAATTGGGTTTTCGCCTCGGAAAAAAGCACTTAAACCTTCTTGGTAAGCGTTGAAGTTCTCGGCTATTTTATGCAGTACGCTTTGACCTGCTTGAGAATGCAGGATAGTGTAATGCACGTTTTCTTTTAGTTCAGTCTGTAACTCATTTTTTACCATTTCCAGGTGGAAGCTAGAACGACCAAACCAAACAACAGATTGCCTTAAGGCGTAGATAGCACAATTGGCTAGTTTATTTGCTTGTTGCAAAAGGAATAATATCAACTCTGTTTCTACTGAAGGCAGAGACAGTCTAACTTTCTGAGCGCCATAGTTTTTTTCTAATTCTAGACTAGTCACCTCTCCTCCATACTTGCTAAAATATAACTGTATTCAGTATAGCATCATTTTTTTCCTTATGCGTAAAGGTTCTCACAGTATTTTTAACATTCAGTTGCATATTGTTTTTGTCACCAAGTACCGAAACAAAGTCATAAACGAAGCGATGCTATCCTGTATTCGCAACACCTTGGCTAGGGTGTGCGAAAAGAATAAATGCATGATTAAGGAGTTTAATGGGGAGCCGGATCATGTTCATTTGTTGCTAGACTTCCACCCAGACAACAATCTTTCATCGTTAATTGGTTCAATGAAATCCGCGTCTAGTCGTGTCGTTAGGGCAGAATTCAAGGAGATTGTTGATAAATATTATTGGAAAGATAAGTTCTGGAGTGATTCGTATTGCGCTGTTTCATGCGGAGTAGCGCCGCTAGAAATAGTTAAGCAGTATATCCGGTCTCAAGACAATCCCAAAAGCTAAAGCCCTGAGCGGAGCCGAAGGGTTAGTATTGGCACTATCCATCCCCGCCTTAAGAAGACGGGGAATTCCGTGGAATTTTGTTAAATCATAGTAGCCGTCATCAACTGCCCACACCAGAAGGCATGAAAATGGGCATTGGACATAGAAAAATTTCTTCCCTACTCCCCACTCCCTACTCCCCACTCCCCACCGTCAATTGGCAACCCTAACCAATTGCTTAGTTCATTAGCAAGCCATTCGAGTTCGGGTTCCGAATGAAGAACACCATCAGAACCGCCAAGCTGGTACTTCTGCACTCCTGCCCAAATTACGAGTTGGGGTGGAACCTCAACTCTGTTACCATCAGAGTTTGTCGTAAACGTTTTGGGAAAGTAGACCAACTTCGTGATCTCCTTTCTTGGTGCTGGAGCAACACGATTGAATGTCAATCCCCATAACTCCCATGTGAAGGCAATTTGCTGGCAATTGAGGTGTAATCGGATACTTCTAAACGAAGAAAATAAAACCCAAGACACCATTTGAATACCAGCACCCCAAAACGGAAGTGAGAACAAGGCAAAGGGGATATTGGCAGGAAAAGGTATAAACAGAGCACTGATTGTCCAGAAAAAGATAAATGAATTCCAGCCAATCGCAAACAAAACTAAGAACGTCATTGATGGCTGATAACCAGTCGGCGGGATAAAAATTTCTAGAGAATGCTCATCTTGAGTAAATTGAATTTTGCTACCAAATGGTTGACCGACAGCTAAAGGGGCAATGTTTCTTTCTTTTGGATGTTCCAAAGCTTTCAGTGAAACAGATGCAGAAATAAAACGTCGTTCTAAATTGGGTTCCGTCATCTGCTTCAACCAAGAAGTCAAGGCTTGACTAAGATTTACAGCCTGCTCAAATTGAATCCGAAAGTCCTTTTGTGGTAAATCAGCTGGATGAATACCACATGCCAAGTAAATTAATGTTGCGCCTATGCTGTAGAGATCAGAAGCAGGGACTGTGCGTCCACCAAATTGCTCTGGTGGCATATAGCCATAAGTTCCCACTACAGTCATCGTTCGTCCTTCATTAACTGCAACAGTCTGTACCGAGCCAAAATCTACTAGGTAAAGCTGACCTACGCTATTACCAGAGCGATTACTCAACAAAATATTGCTAGGCTTAATATCGCGGTGGATGATGGGAGGCTGTCGCCCATGTAGATATTGAAGAATTTCTAAGAGTGCTTTGGCTATCTCTGTTACTTCTGCTTCTGTAAAAGTACGCCCAGATTTTAAGTATTGCTCTAGAGTTTGTGCAGAAATATAGGTCTGTACCAGAGCAAATCCTCTTAAGACAGGTGAATTTACCTCAAAATAGTCTAGGTAACTAGGAATAGAAGGATGTGATAGGGATTTTAAGGTTTCGGCTTCACGCTCGAACAGCTTGAGATCATCCCATTCAAAGTCACTGCAAAAAGACAGTATCTTAATAACCACAAATTCACCCGTCAATAAATCGCGAGCTAACAGCGTCCGCCGCCCAGCTTTTTTTCCCAACTGCTGTTGTACTTCGTAGCGCTCACCTAATACTTGACTATTCATTATGATTACTTATGACTATAACTTTAAAACTGGGGAGTGGGGAGTGGGGAGTAGGGAATGGGGAACCCCATGCCCCATGCCACATGCCCCCTGCTCCCCTGCCCCACTCCCCTATCTTTGATTCTATGCCTTCCCAACTTTGGCCTTACATTACTCCTGGTATTCCAGATGAATTGTTCGAGCGCTTACCGGGAATTCCTCTTAGCAAGCGCGAAATTCGATTGCTTTTGATTGCTCAGATGCGCCTCTTACCCAATTCAGTATTATGGGATATTGGTGCGGGGACGGGAACAATTCCGGTAGAAGCGGGGTTGTTGTGTCCAAGTGCGCGGATTATTGCTATTGAACGAGATGAAGAAGTGGCCAGCCTCATCCGGCGAAACTGCGATCGCTTTGATGTGAAGAATGTCGAAGTCATTGAAGGTAGCGCTCCTGAGTGCCTGCATGAAATCAAAGATGCTCCCCACCGCGTCTGCATAGAGGGAGGACGCCCGATGAAAGAAATTTTGCAAGCTGTGTGGCATTATTTGCTACCGTCAGGTCGAGTTGTTGCCACATCTGCTAATCTAGAAGGTCTATATACTATTTCCCAAAGCTTTGCCTCTTTGCAAGCAAGAAACGTCGAAATCGTACAATCGGCGGTTAACCGCTTAGAGACGCGCGGTTTTTCTCAAACCTTTACTGCCGTCGATCCCATTTTTATTCTTAGTGGTGAGAAACTAGACTAGATCTGGTTATGAATGATGAATGCTAAATTCTCACAAATTCATAATTCATAATTCATAATTCATAATTTGTCTATGCCTTGGTCTCGGATTTTTAGTGGAATTATTGCGATAGCCCTTGCTCTAAGTGCAACTATCTTAGGGGGTTGGTATTTTACCATCTTGTTTGCAGTAATTATCTTTTTAGGGCAGAAAGAGTATTTTAATCTGGTAAAAGCTAAAGGTATGGCTCCCGCTGTCAAAACTACCATGTTTGTTAGCCAAGTCCTGTTAGTGATTTGTACCTTGGATGGTAGTTTAGCTGATGCCGTCATGCCAGTAGCGGGCACTTTTATTTGTTTTTATCTGCTGTTTCAGCCGAAAATGGCCACAATCGCCGATATTTCTGCTTCCATACTAGGTCTATTTTATACTGGTTATTTGCCCAGTTACTGGGTGCGGTTACGAGCACTTGAGAGTAACGGAATTGACAATCTGCCTTTTGGTGCTTATTGGCCCAAAAACTGGTCAGATATTTTACAAAAACGAGATTTTAATTCTGTACCTCAAGGTCTAAAAGCGACCTTACTCACTTTCCTCTGTATTTGGGCAGCTGATATTGGCGCCTACATTATTGGCAAATTCTTTGGCAAAACTCCTTTGTCGGAAATTAGCCCGAAAAAAACTGTAGAAGGTGC
>Ga0116227_10006375_pt1 | contig 23943 bp, 13 predicted proteins | sample S1TSphgellanicum_FD_89693 | JGI IMG/M metagenome (GOLD analysis project Ga0116227, IMG submission 89693) | Host-associated microbial communities from peat moss isolated from Minnesota, USA - S1T2_Fb - Sphagnum magellanicum MG | ecosystem: Host-associated > Plants > Peat moss > Unclassified...
GATGTAACCAATAGGATGAAATTTCTAATAGTTGCATCATAGTTGTGAAAATGACCAAAATAGTTGAAAGTTGGTCTTGTAGTTGCAAATATTCTCAAATCTAGTCGCAAACAACTATAAGTCACATGTAGTCGTAAATTGACTGGTTACATTTTGGCTGATTTCTTCTAGTATAAAAGTAAAGGAAAAATAAAGGGATTTTTTTCCATTTTTGTTTTTAAATCAAGCTAGAACCCAACCTACTATCATCAAAACATTTGGTTGGGTTTTGCCCCAATGAAACCTAAAATAGGTTTTTCCCAACTGGTGTGTTGGTGGGTGTTGATTCACTTTAGTTAACAATATCAAACTAACAAAGTCAAAAACATGAAAACATGCACACAAAGTAAAGTCAAACTTACTTACAAAGTTGCATGAATATAATAAGCCCAAGCACAATTTGAAAGTAACAAAATTGGCATCAACCACACCTCTCACACCCCTATAATGTCTTGGAATCTTATAACACCAAAGATGAAATTACAAAAACATACAATGGGAATAAAGCCCCTAAACTCACAAAATAATTAGAATTAAGTTGAGTTCATATCACAAAACAAATCTTATAAGAATTCAATATACTGTAATAAAAACTTGATTTGCTCTTCCTCAAATTGCTTTTGCCCCACTCAAGTTGAGTGTACTAAGATATACAACCAAAAGATATGGGAAGTAGTCTCGTGGCTACAATATTTTCTAATGCATCTGGTATGCCTAATGTAACCAAAATTTTGAAAATAAACTCCATGGAGATTAGTTGACCTATGGGTCAATCTTGCTTTAATCTTCATGTGTATGATTCTTTAATTGAACTTAACTAATATATGTTTCAAAGGGAAGAATAACACAAACAAGGACGTGACCCACCAATATAGGGATTTTATTGTCGCATCAAAGGTAGTTGGTGCAACTAATTAGTGTGCATGTATGAACTTCAAAGCTTGAAAGAAAATTTGTACAACAAGACAACACGTGTGTGATAACTTTGCCCAAACACAAGGATTATGGTGCCATGCCCCTTCCACTATTATGATTATAAAAAATAATGAAAAATATGGTGAAAAATAAACTTGTACATGAGTATGCAACCACCATTGTAACTATGGCAACAATAACATGTGATTAGGAGCAAGTACTATGCCTATTATCTCCCAAGGAACTTGACAACATTCTCACCATTTTTAGTGTCAAGCATTTCACAAAATTCTACAACAACAAATTAAAAATTGTCCCCATTTAACATTAATTCACCTCCATCCCCAACATGTAATTGTTGCAATGAGGGTGGGTGAAACCAATTTCTCTCAACACATGGTAATGCAACGTAGTTCCAAAAAGGTGCTTTAGCCTAGACTCACATGATAGTATAAACTCAAGTGGGTGTCAAACATGAAACAAATCTATAACAAAATGTGGAAGGATGACAATGTCTATAATTAAAGGCAATTTAAACATGATGTCGAAAATGTGAATAAGTGTCCAAAGGGAAAACAACTTTTCCACTATGCTCCAATGGCTAACCATTAAACCCAAAACAAACATCATCAATAGATATTTGAGTCTTGTCCCAAGTCCTATGCATTAAATGCTTGTATGAGAAGTTGCATAATTTTTGTTCTTTTTATAAACACAATTGTCCAATTTGAAAAACTTGTTCAAATGACATTCCCTTTGGATTGAACTTTTGTGGCATTTTCATGTTGGAATTTAATGTTATTCCATGTAGGGGTTGTAGACCTTTTGCTCATAGCAATGGGTGTTGGTGCAATTTAACGCTTTGATTTTAATCAAGAAAGGTTTCATTTGCTCCTTGATTTCACTTGGAATGGAAATGTTGAAAACCATATAAAACATTGAGCCACCAAATGGGCTTATTTCCAACTCCTATTGTCACAACCCATGTGACAAAAACTTATGAAAGCATGAAGCCATGTTGTGAAAGGAGTTGAAGCTTTAGCCTTCAAGTATGACCATAGGAGATGGATTTGAAATCAAATCTCATAAAGTCAATAAGGACATTGACATTCTCTTAATGGGGTAAAATGTCACAACACAAACATGGGCATATAACCAATTTGTGAGAATCATGAAAAAGACTGCCCCAATGGAACATGGGGAGGCCCAACTAGGGTTCCTTTCCATATCAATGGGATTTAATCACTAAATGTAAGTCCATGGTCAAGAGGAGATTGCAAACCTTATCTTGGGTTTGCAACACAACTTTCAAACTATCATAGTGAAATTGAAATTATTTTTGAAATAGCTTGGCATGAGAAGTGTTGATGAAAAAAACTTCCACCAAAATGCATGAAAAATGGGAAGTACCTTTCATAAATGTACCACATAACATCAATGAAGGAATTGACCTTTCTTTTAACTAAGGGATAAATGTTGCAACCCTAACATGGGTGCATGACCAACTCTTGGGAAGGACAACAAAATGTTTTCCCAAGGTGAAGGAAGTTGGATGGTGCTTACAAATGGAAAACAAACCACAATCAAGACTAAAAGCTTCATGATAGAGGGAGCACGTAAAAAACAAGCTAATACAAAAAAGGAACCTAAACACATTGTGAGAGTCAAAGTGAAGCACTCCTAGGACTCTTGGCATGATTTCTCACTTTAAAGTTGTAAGTCCAAAAATGTTTCAAATTTTTGGGATGAAAGTGCAAGTGGTAAACTTTGTCCAAAACAAAAGTACTTTATACCAAATTAAAACATAAATATGAATGAAATCTTGCATACTCCATTTGGAGCTATGAATTAAGAATTGTAGCCAAAGGAAAGGTTAGCAATCAAATTGACAATTTGACTTTCAACCAATAAAGCTTTAAAAATAGGGGCCAAATGACCTCCGATGCAATATGCAACATGGAGTTGGAAAGATTTTTTTGAGAATTATAGATAATGGGTTAAAACAAACCTATTTTGAAAAAGTTAGGAAGCTTCAAAATTTTAAGACATTATGTGTCCCAATTTTGGGCCTTGTGGGAATTTTGGCCATTTCAATGCAACCACCATGATTATTCCTAAAATATACTATAAGGGAGGAAGTGATAGCTCCTCCCAAGTTTCGGCCATATGAATTTAAATTGAGTTTGTGACCCAATTTGGTCCCAAATGCATAAATTACCTTTTTTTTGTTTGTTAATGTATTTTGACATGTTTGTGAACTCAACTGAAGAGTTTTTCCTAGTCCCATCTCAAAGCTCACATAAACCCTCTAACCCCCAAATGTGAAGAATTAAAGAACGTGCCCAAGGTTTTCAAGTCTTTCACATCACATTGTATTGAAAAGTTACCCTACTACCTTATAGTAAACTTTTGGGGGTGCATCACCTATTCACCAACCAAGATGTTCTTATTCATATTGTGTGTTTCCAATATATTTGTATTATGTTCTACCAAGCCCAATCTACCCAGGGATGTAACTATCCCAATAGTGTGAATTTTTGTTTTATTGGATGGTAATAGGTTCAACCAAGGCCTATTTTAAAATGTAGCCAATTTTCCCCACCACCAATTCACATTTCAAGGATTAAATTTTCCCATTATGATTCACATTTCAAAAATTTCCTTCATTACTGATTCACATTACAAGTCAAATGATGACTACAATTACATATTAATAGGTGGTTGCCTATCCTAATTAGGAGAATAACTTTTAAATGTTCAAATGGGACATTGCAATTTGTGACATCCTAGAGAATAGGTTGCCAAATTACATAACATTCTACCACATAAACCCTACCTCAACAACCCTAAAAGGACTAGCCCAGTTATGTTTCATGTAAGAAAATTGGATGTTTTTTATGGGCACATTCATTAATGTATTTTAGTCATTAGAAGAGCACAATTTGTTCATAGATTAACAAGGTTTGAAAGTTTGAATGAACATTTAAAGTTGGTATTGAACTTTTCACAATTTTTGTTGTTGTTGGATAGGTATGTTTAGAAGTTGGAAAGAGTTTAAAGTTAGTATCGAGATTTCACAAATATCTCTTTTGGATTGAAAAAGTTTGAATTTTGAATCATTGTTTAGTATTGGATATTCCCATATTGGAATTTGAAAGGACTTGGATATTGGAATTTTCAAACCCATAATTTACATACCCAAATGGGTGCAATACATATAAGGGTATGCACTATTATTAGTGCCTTCCACCTTGTGAATAAAAAGTGGAATGTGTGGTCTTAGGTGGAAGGCATTTATAGCAATGATTTCCCCTTCATAAAAATCGAGGTGTGCACAATCACAAGGATGACCTAGATGCATTCAAATGAATGTTGCAAATCACTTTATAACAAATTTCCATTACCCTAGGCATATCGCATGTAATTTCCCCCACCTTCAAAAAAATTATGATAAATATCCAAGATTGGGAAATTATGGTTGGGGAGGTCCCCCAAACTATACAATGACTTTCAATGAAGGTTTTTACAATGAGGAAATGCTTGTTTAAGCTCCCCCATGAACTTGTTATTTCATTAAGAGGTAGATGTGTTGATTCTAATGGTAGGTTTTTATGTTTAACTTGAAGGAATATTGATGGACCATTTGCCCCATGCAGATGAATTTTTTTGCATTTAAATGAAAGCAAATTGTTAATGAATAAATTTGTTAACACAACTATTAGTAGTTGGAAGTGAACATATAATTTCTTTGCCAACCAAATTTGTTTTGCTTTAACAAAACCAATGTAATTTTCTTTCCCACCATTAAAAAACGTGTTTTTAGGGCAAAAACGTTAACCCACCAAGATTGCTTTTAATTCCTCCCTCCACTACAACAAAAGGTGTCCATGTGCCAAGTGAATTCATTGGTTGTAGTGAAAAAGGACTAGTGAAGAAACAATGAATTCATTAGTCTAATGAACAGGGACTAGTGGATTGCACCCACATTTGTAGTAATGCTCCCAATGTTTATTAAATTACAACATGTAACCAAAAATGTTAGATTTTTTTTTACTTTCATATTTTTTTATTATCAAATTTAGGTAAATCTTTGTGTGGATGATCAGCACTTCGACTACATCACAAATTGAAAGAAAATACATTATTATTTAAACAATTTACTTAACTAATGACGACCATGTTCATGGGGTAATAATAGCCAACTTTATTAAGTGAATTGGGCTCATGATACAACTAAGGGTTTACTTGGCATAATTGGCCACATCTTGTTTTATAGTAGATGTAGTTTATTTACTAATTTCCCTTATTTGGCACCTTTGTTTATTGCCCTTACTTATTAAACCATTTGTAGTTGCATTACTATAACTTTAAGGGATGATTATAAGGAGACATTAAATGCCCCTAATTGAGATTTGTTCGATGCATTGTCTAGCCTATTTTTAAAGCACATGTAGTTTTGCATTGTTTTATGCAATTTGATCCCTGCATTATCAAAGTATACATAGTAGTACAAAAGTGGGGTGTAGTTCACTAACCTAAATCACTATGGGACCTTAAAAATGAAATAAGTTTAATGCACTTTAATGATTTCACCTTGGTTAAAGTTATTTCACTATAGTATCATTATGTAAACATCATGTTTCATTACTAGTTGACATAGTTCATTATTATTATTTACCATGATAAATATGTTTATTTTAAAGTTGTTTTAAATACCCTATGTTATTTTATGGTATACCCTATATTATTTTATATTATCTTACTTATTTTAACTTATACCCTAAGTTATTATAAATCATTACAATCTATTATAAATTGTTATACCTTAAATTATTATATGTTATATTACTATAAAGTATCATAACTAGCTTATTATAGGCCTTTAAAGTTATTTTAAATCAAATTATTCAACTAACCTTAGGTTACTTTACATTATTTTATTTTAAGTTATTAATTTTTTTAATGTTATTATAAGTCATTTTATCTAAAGTATAATAATTATAAATATATTATAATGACCTAATGTAAAATAACATAGAATAACCAATAATAACTTATGAAAAAACATTTAAAATATTGTACAATAAAATAACTACTAGATGAAACATTATAAAATTCCTATGTATTTTGAATTATTATGACCTTATTTTTTCATGTTATGTTTTTTTCGTTACGTGCAAATTATCATTGGATTTCGTTGGTTTTTAACATCGATGGCTATTTATCCAAATATTTGGGTGGCACCATCATAATGTAAAATATCCAATAATAGCTTATAATAAAATATAACCACCAATAGTCATAATATAACCTAAAATAACCAAAAATAGCCACTAATAATCACAAATACAATAACCATTAGTAGCCACCAATAAAATAACCACTAATGGCTTACAATAAATTAGCCAACAATAGCCACTAATGTAATAGCCACCAATAAAACAACCACAAATAACCCATGGTAATATAACGTAAAATATTCATAAGGTGAAATAACTTTCATTAATCCCACATAGTTGAAAGTAACATAAGATAAAATAGCTTATAATAGCCGCAAATGTCTTAAAGTGAAATAACCTATAATAGCCAAAAATAATTTATAATAGCCATAAATAGTCTAAAGTGAAATAGCCTATAATAGCCAAAAATAACTTACAATAGTTGAAAATAACCTAAGGTGAAATAACCTAAAATAGTTATTAGTAATATAAGATAGCCAAAAATAATTTAGAATAATTGAAAGTAACCGGGGTGAAATAACTAAAAAAACTAAGAATAGCCATAAATAGTCATAAATAATGTAAGGTGAAATAAATTATAACAATGTAATTTATTTTAAGCATTCAATAAGGTGAACAAATATATGTAGAACATGGCAAATTCTTGCAAAGTGGGACCAAGGAAAGGACAAGGGGTGGGGGGCAAGAAGTTGGAACCTTGAATATTGGTTGGGTTTAGGGTATTTGTTCCCCCTCATGTTCTTAATAATGTTCTTGATGGCGTTCCCAATTTGTTTCCTTATGTTTTAAAATTATATTCAATATGTTTTGCCACGTTTTTTTTGTGGAGATGGAAGGGCATTTACTTCCAAACTCCCCTAATTTGAAAGCATTACTAAACATAAAAGTTAACACAAATTTTTATTTTAAAAAACCCATGTAATACATGGTGTCAAATTTGGCATTTCAAAAAAAAAGTGCACGAAGGATTATTCGTGACATAATACACTTTGGGAACATACCTCCAAATACATTAAAAATATTTGCAAATACTTTTTATGATAATCAATGAGCCCATCACACCCCCAAAAACAAAGAAATTTGGATTCACCAATAACTAACTAATAAAAACCACATGATACTATATTGACTAATGATCTTCTTTAAGGTAAAGTACACAACTTATGTAATTTACTGAATTGCGGGCCAATTAGCATAGAATCTCATCAAATGTGTGCAAATACCAAGTTTCGCCACTTGATACCTTCCTCTTTACTTTTGTCGTTACTTTTAATCCTTTTTAGAATTTTTTTCTATGGCCATGATGCCTAACCTATAGCATGAACCTATTTAATTTATGTTTCCATGTGGGTTATTTGTGGGATTATTTTAGTTTTAAGTGATATGAAATTTGCTTAATGTGCACACTATTTTTTTTATCAAATTTGTGATGTAACTAAACTAAGGGTCATCCATAAACAAATGTAGCAAATTTGGTTAATAATGAAAATATGAAAATGATTTATTTAATATCCCTTTTTATTAACTACCTACTTGAATCATGTATAATTTCAAAGAATTTTTCAATTCAGATGCCACTTCTTGCAAACCCACTCTATTTATATCCAAAATTACAATTTGTCATACTTACTTGTGACCAAGATTTTGTCAATTAACAAGTTTTCTCTAATCATGGAGTATATCTTGAATAACCATCTCTCCCAACACCTCCATTTTCATGAGGTGACATGTTTGGGTATATAAATCCTTATGTATTTCTAATTATAATAAGTTGATTTATCTCAAAACCTTATAGCAAAAGTCTTTGAACAATTGGTGTGACTATTGTTGGAAATCTTTAAAAAGGATGCCTTTAAATAATTTGAAGACCACATTATGTGATATGAAAAAAACATCAATGTTTTTAGAACACCTCCACTAGGGTATGTGAAACACGACACTAATGATAACTTAATGTTAGTAACTATTTTGCTTTCCCTGTTGTTCACTCCAACCTTTCAAAACCAAACTAGTCTTTGTAAAAAACCTTATTTCATTTGAAATTTTGCAATAAAATATAGACCCACAAATCAATCTTTATGGCAAATTAATGGCATCATGTTGGCAATGCACTAAAATCCATGTGGTGCTAGCAATTATTGTAACATCAATTGTGGACCCCAATTGACAAGCATCCATAGGTAAGAAAGGTAAGAACTTTGTCATTGAAAAAGAATGCCAACTTTGTGTAAGCTTCATGCACCTCAACCAAGACCCAAAAATAAGGAATGGTGAAAACAAATAGCACGTTTTGGGATAGGGTGTTTGAATATCACAACAAAAATAAAGTCTTTGAACGACTTCCGAGATTGTTGGAAACATAATGGGGATAAAAAAATGATGTTGCCAAGTTTGTGGGTGTTACGTGGTTGTAGTGGCAATGAATGAATTTGAGAGCTTTCAAAATGACACCTTGCTGAAGGCAATGGAGCTTTACAAGTTGAAACATCCAAAACACATGAGCTTCACCTTCATAAATTGTTGGTTGGTGTTCAAGGACGTGCCCAAGTGGGCAAATATGTGTGACAACTTGAAGAAACTAGTGCCATTAAAAAGGTTGACCTTCCCAAGTGACATTAATGAACAATTGTGTGAAATTTGTGCGCCTTCAATTGAAAGCAACATTGAGATCTTGGATTTTGTGGCTGTTAGCAATAGTAGCACACACCTATAAAACACGCACATGGGGCAAAGAAGGTAAAATAGATAGAAAAAATGAACCAAATCAATGAGAATATATTGTGCATTCCATTGCATGTAATCCATGAAAATATGGTGTCTACTTTTAAAAAGGCGATGATTTTTTAAGATGCAAACATCATGGCCTTGTTCATATTACTAAACAAACAACTTGTTTTGTAAGAAATAAAAGAATATTTCTAGTCGCATTGATGCAAGGAGCTCTAAAAATTGTAAACTCACCTTGCATCTTCAGTGTTTGGTTTGTCAACTTCATTTTCTAATCTTGTGACATTACTTGCAATAACAACCACCACAACACCTACAAGTACTTAAGCTCCTAACTTTCACTTCATTTTTCATGGCTTTCCAATGTGTTTGCACTATGTTCCCTTCAAATTCCCAATGGGTTCCCAATATGTTCCCCAAATTTGCAATGTTTTCCCCAACATGTTCTCCATACCACCTCACTTTTATCCCACATGCCTTGGAAAATGGTGTCCTCCTTTCACCTATATAGGTGGGCCAAAGGGGAGGAACTATATACTTCAAAATAAAGTCTATTGTTTTGGGGAGTCTCCAAAGTTTCCTTTTTTTTGAATGATTGGCCAATCAAATTGGCATGTTGCCCCAAAAAAAAAAACTTGGGAGGCACTTCATCTAATTAATAAGAAATGTGAGTATGTGAACCAAACAAACCATTTGAAGATTTTCATCAAATGATGTAGCAAGGCGCTAAACACCCTCTAATGAACTCATAGTATGTAGGAAGGATAGCCTTGTTTTCCCTACCTAGAAGCTTTTCTTCAAACTAGCAATAATTAATGTAGGGCAAGTACCCCAATCCCCACCTAGAGAAAGTTAATGAACCAAACAAACCATCTGAAGATTTTCATCATATGATGTATGGAATTCAAAAAAGGCCATGTATGAAAGAAGATTAAAAATGAGAGTTTTGGCTTTAGCCAAGGGGCAAATCATGAAAGATTTTCTTGGCTGGGGTCCCTTGACATGAAAGATTTTCTTGGCTAAGGTCCCTTGACATGAAAGATTTTCTTGGCTAGGGTCCCTTGACATGAAAGATACTTTGTCAATCTCTTATCTTGGGCCCTAGACTATTTTGTCTTGGGCACCCAACTACCTAGGGTCTTTGGGAACACATAATGGGAACAAGCTTATAAATTTAATCCGTTTTTTTTATATGAACGTATTTGACATCCAAAAAAATCATCTGTGAAAACATGGTAACACTATGAATTTTGGCTTAAGCTTAAGGTAGGAAATAGAATATCTTTTGTGGCTTGGAGTCTGGGGACATGTTCCATACATTGGGCATGTTTTATTTTGGGCACTATACCACCATGTCCAAGCCCCCAAGTAGTCAAGGGTCATTTGGTCTGAGCCCCATGCCACCCATGACCATAATGTTTTAAACCGCAAGCTATCACATCCCAACCCCTAGCAATCTAGGATCATTCTATCTTAGGCCCCATGTTGTTGTGTTCTAAACCCTGGGCCACCTTTTCCTAGCCCTTAAGTAACATATGGTACATTCCATTTTGTCATGGGCCCATGTTGTGAAGCATGTTAGAGCACAAACCACCTTGTCCTAACTTTCAAAAGGTCTAAAATCATTTTTCATAGGTGGTAGGTTGTTTGTCCTAGGCCCCAAGCAAGCTAGGGGGCCTTCAAGGCACTCATTCTTGGGCGTAGGCAACAAGGGTCAATTTTTGTCATGGCCCTAGGGCACCCTATCTTGGTCCCCCAAGCCACTTGTCCTAGACCCTGTGCTATGTGAAGGTGGGATTCAAATTATTTTTTATTTTGCTTGCTGACCTTTAACCAAATTTGGCTTGTTTTTCTTGTGGGTGATTGCTAGTCCACATATTTGACAAAAATTGACAAAGAACACCATGGGAGGTATATTTAAAAGATTTATTCTTACTTTGGGGAAGAATAATTATTTTGAGGTGGGCATAATAAAAAGAGTGTTTTTTGAAACCATGCTTCTGCATATAAGTAATTGCATGTTGCAAATTTGTTCGGTATATGATGAATGTATAAATTATGGTTATTATTTAATGTGATTTTGTATTGACATTTTACTTTTATTCATTCCAATATATGATTTGGACAAACCTTATCTACTACTCTTGAGTACTCTTAAAACCCACATCCATGCTTTGTCTTTATAATGGCAAAATCATCGTTGTAGACCCACTATTGTTTTCGGTGGAATGGGCCTTCCTAGGTGTATTCCATCCTAGTATACATTCCATACCATTGACAAGTGCCTTGGGGGCCAAGATAAGATGCCCTAGGCCCATGACAATAATAGACTTGTGGTTGATTGGATCCAAAATGGGTGCCTTGAGGCCCCCTTAACTTGCTTGGGGCCTAGGACACATAGCCTATTGTCTATGAAAAATGATTTAAGATTTTTTTACGGCTAGGACAAGGTGGTTTGGGCTTTAAGACACTATACAACATGGGCCCGTGACAAAATGGAATGGACCCTAAGTTATTTAGGGGCTAGAAGAAGGTGGCCCAATATTTAGGACACAACAACATGGGGCCTAAGATAGAATGATCCTAGGTTGCCTAGGGTTGGGATGTGATAGCCCAAGGTCTAGGACATTATGGCCATGGGTGGCAAGGGGCTCAAACCAACTTATGACCTTTGATGACTTGGGGGCTTAGACATGGTGGAATAATGGCAGGCCCATCATAGAACATACCCCAAGGTATCAAACATGTCCCCGAACTCCAAGCCACGAAAATATTCTATGGCATGCCCCAAGTTTAAGCCAAATTTCATAATGTTACCATGCCTTCACAAATGATATTTTTGAATGCCAAATATGTTCATATAAAAAATATGGATTGAAATTATAAACTTGTTCCCATTATGTGTTCCCAAAGACTCTAGAGAACTAAAGGCCCAAGATAAAGTAATATGGGGCCCAAGACAAAAGCTTGATAAGCTATCTTTCATGTCAAAGGGACTTAGCCAAGATAATTTTTTGTGATTTGCCCCTAGGTTGGAGCCAAAACTATCATTTTTGATCTTCTTACATACATGGCCTTTTTGGAATTCCGTAATGATGGCCTGTCCAACCCTACCCCAGTCTTTTGTGAATGTTTCCTATTAATCCAACCCCACTTGTTCACTATTTTGTTCTTACCAGTTGGTTTTGGGTCTACCACCCCATCAACATAATTATCCAGTCCAATTAGTTGTGATTCAAAGGAGCTTGGTTTTTGTGATATATACACAAGTGATGAGAAATGAGAGGGAAAAAGGAAAGGGGTAGGAGGGGGATTGGAGAGATATAAAAAATATTTCTATAACAAGGGAGCTTAAAGGGAGAATATAGAAAACCCTTTGTTGTGAAAGATCATTAGACAAACCAATGAGATTTTAATTCATATTTTTTTTCAAAACTTTTCACACCTTACCCTGGGGGTTGGTAGTAAGGATAAGAATATGTTATTTACCATTGTAAATGTTTAAGAATATTTATTTATTTATTTATTCATTTTTGTTTCTTTATGATCTATAAATCATAAGGTATAATTATATTTAATCATTGTTTTTAAAAAATTGACACTATATAACCTTGGATTAATCCAAGCCTTTTTCTCAAATGTAGGGTTCCAATGTGTGTATTTTTTCCCCTTTTAGGGTGAGGGAATGGCAAACATTCATGACAAGGAAATATGCACATAAGAAGGATTGTCCAAATACACAATTCTCATCCAAAGTTTGAAGTTCAAGTCTACAGCTAACCATAGTCATACCTAGCAACTTATATTAGAAATTTATCTTAGTCAATATTTCTTTACCAACTTTTGAATCCTTGTGAACATTGTGTTTGTTCAATCATCAATTTATTATGACCATGTCTCACAAATTGGGTAAACCCAAGGTTGTACCATGGTAAAACCCTAGGCCCATTTCTTACATAGTTGCTTGTAAACATTATATGGATTAGTATTGGGCAATTTTTTGAATTTTTAAGGAAATGCCAATTCCAAAGCTTTGAATATTTCTGGTTTTTGATGATTCCGTTTTTTTGGGAAAATTTTAAAATCAAAGAACCATTGCTTCTAATTACTATTTCAAAAACTTCAAAGAACAATTGATTTCATGAAAGAATTGACCCCAAAAATTTGATGGAACTTTGGAAAATTCTTTGACTTTTTGAAATTTCAAGAATCATGGTTATTGTATCAAAATTGGTTATTTGATAAATATTGAAAACCAATGAGTAAGTGGGTATATACCCAATTGATAACTATTGGATATATATCCTTCATTTTAAAAACCGTTGAAGACTAATATATAAACCTCCTCCCAACACTACCTTGGGCCAATGTTTGATCTTCTAGTGACCCACATTTCATTATTGGGTGCTTGTTATGCCATGATGTTGTGGTCCAAGTCTACCTTGCACATATTGCACCCCTCTGCTCACCATGAAAGTAATTTAACTTTGAAGAGTGCATCATTGAATTTGGATATATATTTTTGCAACCATACACACCAATCTATTGAAGAAGGTAGTTTGTTTGTCACCCATGGATCTTCCAAACCATGAGAGGTAATTTCATAAATTTTAAGGTTTAAACATATAGTGCAAGAGTTATTAAATAATGATCGTCTTGCAATTGAAATTGTAATAAATCAAAACAAAATTGAAAAAATAAAATTAAGGTGCATTATCAAGACCATGCTTAGGATTGAACAACTTTGAAGCATTGAAAATTGACAAATCAAGAAATCATTTATTAAAAATTTCAACCAACTTCACATATTTTTCAATCATTGCTTTCATCTTTTCCACTGAGTCAAACAAATTAGATATGTATGTGTGGTGCATGTAATGCATCGTATTATAATCTCTTTTTTGCCATTTGAAAAACCCTTAGCAAAAGAAATAGTTATGAAAAGATCAAGGTCCTTGGTGCCATGTGTAAATTATTAGGATTTTAAAGATTATTCCTCAACACAAAAATGGTTGCCTCCAAAAAGGAGCCAATGGTAAAAATGTCAACCATGTCCTTATGAAATAATTGATTGAGTTTGTTCCCATCAACAAATGTACAATTAAATGTAGCATAATCGATATGAGGTCATTTAAATATACCAATATGACTTAATTAAAACTTTAAATGAATCAAATATTGTAACAAACATGCAAGACAAGGTGCATTCCATGGATATAGACAACTAGCAAATTAGGATAAACAAATGAATCTTTTCCCTTGTAACCATTTGGTTCAAAATTTCAAGCCTTTGAAATTTATATATGATTTGTTTATTCATCAAGTTCACCCAATGAACACATACTTGCTTTACACAAGACATGTTTTTCTTGTACAAAAAGTTTGAAATCAATTTGCATGATTTTTTACATTCCTTTTGATTACTCAAAAAATGAAGTTAAAAACAATTAATATCTTTAGTTTAAAGATTTCAAAAAAAATTTACATAATATCCAAAAAAATTTAACTTTTTATTAGTATAATAAAACATCATTTTATTTATTAACATACAACAATCCACTATGATTGTTATCATTTCAATAAAATAAAGCTTCAAAGTTGGACTTCCAAATCCTTTAAAAGTTACACATTCCTTTTTGGAACTTTCATTGTGAACAAACTTTGAAAAGTTGCAATAGATGATGGTTTATATGCTAACTCATCATTATGTTATAGAATTGGTGCACATATTAATGGTTTAATTGTTCAAAAAAATATTATTATGATTTATAGGGCCTTTAATAGCCATTATAATTATAATAAATTAGTTGCAAAGTACCAATTTTAATGAAATTTTATCCATGAAATTTTACCCATATAAAATGACAACCATTAAAAAAAATCTTCTTGATCAAAGCTTTCCAAATTTCTTGAAGTCATGGAGTTCAATCATGTGAATTTAAAATTTTATCCATTATTAGATTATGTCATGATAATGATGATGATGATGAATTTTTGAGGTTGTAAAATGTTCTTCCATTAAAGATGTACTTTGGCCAAATATATTTTAAATCATTTGACAACAATAAATTGGATCTTCAAAATTAATAAAAAATGTTGTCACCTAAGGGTTGTCTTAAAACCTTTATAAATTTATTGGTGTACCTTTACAATATAAAAGCACAATTATGAATCAATTAAATATTCATGATTTTTATAACATATTTTAGTTTTCAAACCCAAATCATTTCTATGTATTGTGTAAAATAATTCAAAATGAAAAAAATCTTATTGATACAATATATAATTTTAGTTTTGCTTTAAATCCTACACATTATGTAGGTACCTTTTACCAGCTCAAACATCTTGACAAACAAAAAATGTAGGTAGTTTTTGCAAGCTCGAACACCCCCACAAATTAAGGTTTTGGAGTGCATTCAATTGGACAATAAATGTAGGTAGGTTTTGTAGCTTTGAACAATCATGTAAATCAAGGTTTTGGAGTGCACTCAAGTGGCCAATAGATGTAGGTAATTTTTCCAATTTTGAACATCATAACAAATGAAGGTCTTTGAGTGCACTCAATTGCCCAATAGATGTGGATAATTCTTGTAACCTCCAACAACCCCACGAATGAAGGTTTTGGAATGCACTTAATTGCCCAATAGATGTAAATAGTTCTTACAAATTGTAACACTTTGAGGAATGAAAGTTTTGGAATGCATTCAATTGGCCAATAGATGTAGGTAATTTTTGCAAGCTCAAACAATCATTCAAATGAAGGTTTTGGAGTGCACTTAATTGCCCAATAGATGTAGGTAATTCTTGCAAGCTTGAACAATCGTTGAAATGAAGGTTTTGGAGTGCAGTCAATTGCCCAATAGATGTAGGTAATTTTTGCAAGTTTGAACAATTATTCAAATGAAAGTTTGGGAGTGCATTCAATTGCCCGATAGATGTAGGTAATTCTTGCGATTTCGAACAACTTAACAAATCAATGTATTGGAATGCACTCAATTGCCCAATAAATATAGGTAATTCTTGCAATTTTGAACAACTTGACAAATGAAGGTTTTGGAGTGCATTCAATTGCCCAATAGATGTAGGTAATTCTAGCAAGTTTGAACACGCACAAATCAAGGTTTTGGAATGCACTCAATTGGCCAATAGATGAAGGTAATTTTTGCAATCTTGAACATCTTTCCAAATGAAGCTCTTTGAGTGCACTCAATTGGGCAATGGATGTAAGTAATTCTTGCAAGTTCGAACACCCCCACAAATCAAGGTTTTGTAGTGCACTCAATTGGCCAATAGATGAAGGCAATTCTTGCAATCTCGAACATCTTCACAAATAAACGATTTTGAGTGCATTCAATTGGCTAATAGATGCAAGTAATTCTTGAAGTTTCGAACAATTTAACAAATGAATGTATTGGAGTGCACTCAATTACCCAATAGTTGTAGGTAATTCGTGTAAACTAAAACACTTCAATAGATTAAGTTTTTGAAATGCATTTAATTGGCCAATACATGTAGGTAATTCTTATGAGCTTGAACAATTGTTCAAATTAAGCTTTTGAAATGCACTCAATTGCCCAATAGATGTAGGTAATTCTTGCAAATTTGAACACCCCCACAAATAAAGGTTTTGGAGTGCACTCAATTGGCCAATAGATGTAGGTAGTTCTTGTAACTTTGAACACCCTTGCAAACAAAAGTTTTGGAGTGAATTCAATTGGCCAATAGATGTAGGCAATTCTTGTAAGCTTGAAAATCGTAACAAATGAAGGTCTTTGAGTGCACTCAATTGGCAATAGATGTAGGTAATTTTTGCAAGCTTGAATAATCATTCAAATGAAGGTTTTGGAGTGCATTCAATTGGCCAATATATGTAGGTAAATTTTGTAAACTTAAACATTTCGATACATTAAACATTTGAAGTGCATTCAATTGGCCAATAGATGTAGGTAATTCTTCTAATGTCAAACGATAGTTTAAATGAAGGTCTTGGAATGTAGTCAATTGCCCAATAGATGTAGGTAATTCTTCTAATGTCAAACAATAGTTCAAATGAAGGTCTTGGAGTGTAGTTAATTGCCCAATAGATGTAGGTAATTCTTGCAAGTTCAAATAATCATTCAAATGAAGGTTTTGGAGTGTAGACAATTGCCCAATAGATGTAGATACTTCTTGTAAGCTTGAATAATCATTCAAATTAAGGTTTTAAAATGCATTTAATTGTTCAATAGATGTAGGTAATTCCTGCAAGTTCAAACAATTGTTCAAATGAAGGTTTTGGAATGTAGACAATTGCCCAATAGATGTAGATAATTCTTGCAAGCTTGAACAATCGTTCAAATTAAGGTTTTGAAATGCATTTAATTGTCTAATAGATGTAGGTAATTCTTGTAAGTTCAAATAATCGTTCAAATGAAGGTTTTGGAGTGCAAAAAATTGCTCAAAAGATATAAATAATTCTTGCAAGCTTAAACAATCGTTCAAATTAAGGGTTTGAAATGCATTTAATTGCCCAATAGATGTAAGTAATTCCTGTAAGTTCAAATAATTGTTCAAATGAAGGTTTTGGAGTGCAGACAATTATTCAAAAGATGTAGATAATTCTTGCAAGCTTGAACAATCGTTCAAATTAAGGTTTTGAAGTGCATTTAATTGCCCAATAGATGTAGGTAATTCTTGCAAGTTCAAATAACTTAACAAATGAAGGTTTTGGAGTGCAATCAATTGCCCAATAGATGTAGGTAATTTTTACAAGTTCAAACAACTTGACAAATTAAGGTTTTGGAATGCACTCAATTAGCCAATAGATGTAGGTAATTCTTGCAAGTTCAAACAACTTGACAAATTAAGGTTTTGGAGTGCACTCAATTGCCCAATAAATATAGGTAATTCTTGCAAGCTTGAACAATCGTTCAAATTAAGGTTTTGAAGTGCATTTAATTACCCAATAGATGTAGGTAATTCTTGCAAGTTCGAAGACCACCACAAATTAAGATTTTGGAGTGCAATCAATTGGCCAATAGATGTAGGTAATTATTGCAAGTTTGAACAACCCCACAAATAAAGGTTTTGGAGTGTAGTCAATTGCCCAATAGATGTAGGTAATTCTTGTAAACGTGAACAATCTCATAGATTAAATTCTTAGAGTGCATTTAATTGGCCAATAGATGTAAGTAATTCTTGCAACCTTGAACAACTTGATAGATTAAGTTTTAAGAGTGCATTCAATTTGCCAATAGATGTAAATAATTATTTCATACCAAAACATATTGACATATTATGGCCATGGCTTAAAATGTCAAAAAACATTTGTAGACAATTACATTTCGTGAAATGGAGTACTTGTAATTGATAAAAATTAAATAAATTATTTGGCAATTTTTGGATCATGCATTCTTGGAGACACAACCATCGAAGGTTGTTCAAATCTTGACCTTGGATGAAATTTTCCACCCTATTTGGTGAGGCTTTTATTAGATTAGGTAACCTAAGGTTGTGAAACTCCTTTGAGCCATTTTGGAAAAATGAAGGCAAAACTTCACATTTTAAAAAAGAAGTGCCTTCTAAATTTTTCACCACCTATCACATCAAAAAAATTACAAACAATTGTCAACATTAATAAAAATAAAATTTGATTCTAATGGCATGTTGTTAATGAAAAAAATTACCTCTCCTTAAATAAAGCAAAAATTTATTGTTTCATTTGGAATTTTGACAAAATACATATACCATAGGATTGAATTAAACATGTTGCTCAAACTTGATTCTTTTGCAAAGATATATTTGGTTTGCATATAAATTGACTCATTGTAACTTCCGTTGCGATATTTCGACCCATGTCTCGTAATTATTCATGCATGTACAAGCCACCATCTTCTGGCCATTTTATTAAAGATCTATCTTTCAAGTTTTATAACAGAAGCATAGGGCTCAATAAATCATTTCCATTCCAATACACTTGACAAAACATATTTTTATTGAAACTAGCGAAAAAATAAGCAATATCCAAAAACATGTTTAGATGTTTTTTATCCAAGTGATCATAAGAAATTCGCAAAGTTTTCCAAAACATTTCATTGTGAGAGCCCCCTGTTATATTTCGCCCACCTTTCAATTTGTGTAATGCATCTTTCCATATTTCCAAATCATAAATACCGTGCAAATAACAACCCAATATTTCAAGGCTTAAAGGCAAGCCCTCACAAGCTTTTATAATCTCCATAAAAATGTTATCAAAATCCTTTGTCACACCATTTGCATGTTTGAATGCATGGAACATGAAAAGTTCCTTTGCTTGTTCTTGCTCCAAGAATGCCATGTCTACTTTTGCGGTCTCCCTAACATGATTTTTCAATATTTGCCAATTTTGACAATTTACAAGTACTTTGCTCTTGCAATCTACATTAATGGCATGCTTGTCAATAGGAAGTTGCAAGGCTTCAAGGTTTTTTTATCATACCAACATCATCCACAACCACCAAAACTTTCTTTGATATCATGCGTTGCTTGATTTCATCAAAGTATTCATCAACATCTTCATGCTTGTGTAATTTTCTATCACATAAATCTTGTAGAAGTTTTTTTTTGACATCATTGATGTCTTTTGATTTCACATCCTCCAAGAAGTTAGATTTTTCATATTGGTTGTGGAGCAAATGATAAATTTTTTTACTCAAAGTGGTCTTCCCAATCCCACCCATTCCAACCAATGCAACAATAGACTTTTTTGTAACAAACTATTTATGGCATTTGCTTTATCTTCCAATGTCACCTCATAACATGGCAAAGGTGGCATAGTTGGTGTATTTTTTTCATGTCAAAGTTCACCCAAAAAATAAATTTTATTTCAAATAATGGATAATACATTAAAATTTATGATACCCAATTTAAGTGAAATGATGTAATGCTTGCAATCAAATTAAATGAACATACATAAGTCCAAAAATTAAAACCAATGTTATTTACCTTCATAAAAAATTTCAAACATTCCAATAATTTGGAATAGCTTAAATGGTCTTTTGATGGTGGCTTGCAAATTGTCAAGTGATTAGCATCTTTGACTTTGTAATTGTTATTGTTGGACAATCGAATAGTTGAAGTTGTTGGCACTAAAATTCCCTATACATGTGCAAAAGTTATTTTAATTGGAACTCCTTGATATGATTGGATTTATCCCAATACACAAGTTCTCAAATGTAATGTGGTAACTAGATGATGATTGGAATAGTAACTTATATTTTATGTTCAAATTATATACAAAGGTGTTTTTCTCAATTGACATTCTATTCACAATGATTTGCAATTTCTACTATGAATACATGCTACAATGGATTTGTGAACAAAGAAGGGAAAACTTGAGATCAATTTCATAGCTAATGCTAGTAGTTTCAAAAGTTAAACCAACATAAGTTTCTATAACATAAAAAATGTTCAACTATGGAACCTAGTTGGATAGTGGATATGTTCAAATGAAAATCTTATCCATTTGTTGTCAATAGGTAATCCTTCAACAAATGTATAGATGTTGATGTCTTTGCAAATAGATTTGTTGAAGTCTATCGAAAGTTGCTCCATTTTTGGGTTGAAAGATTCCATATTTTTCAAAAGACCTAATTTAGTTGGATCCTTGGCAATTTGTTGACATTGCCACTTGAAATACTTTGATAGATCTTGGGTACCATCAACATGTGGTACACTATAAAACATCACACCTTTAAGATTTTTCAAAAAAATTTCACAACAATTTTGTACTTTAACATCCAAATTATTTGCTTGCTTTTGATACACATGTTTATGCATTTCAACCACAAAGCTTTTGAGGACAAGATCTTTGAAACTATAAACGACCATTGCCACTAGTCCGTCCCAAAGAGTTTCATACCTACAAAATATTTCAAAATGCATCAATGACATTTTTAATGGTAATGTACATGTACAAATAATCACAACATCATATATTGTATTTGGTGCAATTTGTCAATTAACACAACGACCTAAACCATAAGTCCATAACATCTTTGTTTGCAAGTTTTTTTTTTCATTTTCTTTTAAAAGTTCATGTATAAAATATTTGAATCACATGTGGGTAAATAAGTTATAATGCACAAGCATGTAGGCATTTACTTCCAATTGTTAATGTATAAATAAGTTTTTTTTTTTTGGTTACATCAATAATTTATTCAAATAATAAAATGTAGGAAATTGGAAGTAAAATATATTTGTTTTGAGATTAAATATAGGTACAAAGTGCATTTAAATTCAATAAATTATATAAGTGATTGAATTTAGTTCGAATGCCAAAGATGAAACTTCAAAAGATTCTTGTCACAAAATGTCAATACAACCAAATTGGATTCCAACATCTTGATAATGTGAACATAAACTTTGTTAATAATTCATTTTAGCATGAAAGTTAACACCAAAGCCTTATTCATGTTCTCTTCAATGGATTTGAAAGTTCCAAAGTGTTCAAGATTTAATGTGTACCAAAATAATGTTCCACATCAACAATTTATTCAAAGATATCAAAATGCATTCAATTATCTTTAATTGAAACACAATGAAAAATAAGATGCCCATAAATAAGGAAATTATCACACCTTGAATCTGTAACCAAACTTTGAATGAGGTTTTGCCCAATTTTAGTCACATCGTTATGGACACTTGCCACAACATTAGAATCATATGATAATGACAAAATTTTGACATTGTCATTCAAGTCCTTTGGGATCCACATTTGTGGCTAGCATATGCATTCTTTATCATTGATGGGCGTGTTGTCCACATTTGCTTCCAATCGTCATCACTCCCATAGGCAATCCCATGGAAAAAAATTATGGTCAAATTTGGGTTCTTTGAAGTGCAATCAAGATATAAATCGTGCATTGGATATTTCTACAAAAGAAAAAAAAGAAAGAAATGTCAACAAGATTCATCAAATAACTTTGGAAAATGATTTGATTATACGTAAAATCAAAGAAATGCAAGATTCCAAAAGTGTACAATCACAATATTTGACATAATACATATAATTAATTGAAAATGTAAATTAGAGCAAGACAATAATCTATGAATTAAACAATACCATATTTATCTTGTAGCATCATTTAAATTTAAATTTTGATTCCATTTCCATATTTGCAAATTTTTTTGAAGCTTGTTAATTTTCTTTCAAAAAGTCAAGGGAGTCACAAAAGAAGATCATTTACATGCAAATTTTATTTCAAAATATAATTCAATAATTGAGTATCATCACATAATGGTATGATGGAATATTAGCCAACAAGTTTAAGGATTTATTCTGAAAATTGAAATCTTCAAATTTTGGATTCTTTAATTAAAACCACATAATTAATCTAATTCATTTTCATTTCATTAATTTTTTCACAAATTTTGGCCACCAAGGATTGCAATTCCTAAGGAATTGGGACACAATCACAAGAATAATGTCCAAGAGAATTCTTGAATAATTATGTTGTCGGATTAAAACCACTTTGGAGTTACTCACAATCTACATTGAAAGTTGCCATCCTTACAAATTCTATGTATGAACATAGTCAATGCTGATTGACAAATTTTCCTCTCACCAATTTTACTTGTTATAAAAAAAAGAATCCCAAATGTAAGAGTTTGTTTTGATATCACTTCATTTCATATTGGTTGATTTAAATGATGCAACGAAAAAGCGAGCAAAATTATTAATATTCAACAAGGAAGCTCATGAACTAATATCAAATTTCAACATGTAACTTCAAAAAACCCAAGAAAAAGAATCATGCAAAATAGATTCAATCATAAAATCAAGAAGATGCACCACATGGGTGGCTTGTCTAGAGCTTGAAGGAGCATTTTCACCCAGGACTGGAGGTGGGTTGATCACACCATGGATCCGCATAACATCTCCTTTTCTTTTTTTTGGTGGCCCTTGTGAAACATCAACATCTTTTCTCTTACGGAGAGAATAAATTTCCCATACCTCCCACTACTCAAATTCCTTTCATTAACTCCTCTTGTATGTGTTTCTCTTCCCTTTTTGCTCTGCTAGAACCTGCTCGAAGTCCTTTAACCTCTCAACAGCATACATGTTATAAAGTGTCTCCATCACAACACAGAATCACAGAACCAGATCGTTCCTACAGCTCTGAGGACATATTGATGCCTTGTCTCTTCACAATCTCCCTGAAATTTCCACTCTTCTCCTCCTCCTTTCCTCCCCTTTCTTCATAAACTCTTCTTTCACGTATCTCTTTGATTTGTTTTCTCCTCCCTTAGAACTTCCTAGAAGGATTGTGCCACCACTGACGCAAGTAAACATTTACCGATTCCGTGCCCACTCAACCATTCATTCATCTCTGTCTTGGACACATGTAGTTGATTTCCATCTCATAATTGAAGATAGAGTTGGCAATGTAGGGTTGATCGGTAAACATGTTTTATTGGTTCCGTCCAGGCTTCATTGTTGCCACGATTCTTGTTTTACATCCACATGTTTCCTATTTGCCGATTTCACCCAGTGTCCATATTTAGCCCATCATGTCACAGAAGTCATCTTTACATGGGTGACAATGATTACAGTAGCTTGAGCGTTTGAGGGAGAAGGAAGCTACATGGATGGTCATAGGAAATAAATCCAGAGTGGAAAAAAGTATATTGTAGAGAGGTAGATATGTTATATATAGGTAGGTGGCTGTGGTAAACCCAACATCTACGCTGGTACCGTGTGGAAGGTACCTAATGGTCTTTTGTTGCAATGATGAGAAAAACTAGGACGAGGGAAATTGAGTTGCTGTACAAAAATGTTGGATCCAACGACGGAGACAAAGCGTGAATTTTTGGAAGTATACCACCCGCACATACTATCCTTCGTCCCACGCCCTTGTACTACATGTGTGGGTTGGGCATGGGACCAAGGGTTTGAAACGTGTGAATCTACCTTGTATATTATTACGAGGGTAGATGCTACCAGATTTTGAAGCCAATTCAATTATTTCAACTTTGGTTGTAGGCGAATCTTGAAGGTTGCGCC
>Ga0116227_10006376_pt1 | contig 23941 bp, 21 predicted proteins | sample S1TSphgellanicum_FD_89693 | JGI IMG/M metagenome (GOLD analysis project Ga0116227, IMG submission 89693) | Host-associated microbial communities from peat moss isolated from Minnesota, USA - S1T2_Fb - Sphagnum magellanicum MG | ecosystem: Host-associated > Plants > Peat moss > Unclassified...
CCTCCGCAACACGATGTGAGCGTCCTGGTGAAGTACCAGGAATTGGCGCACATCCGACGCGGCAGCGCGCTACCTGACCGTGCGATTTGCATGATCATAGTGCGATAGCGTAAACGTAGTGCTCATCTTCATCGACCGTGGCGCTCCAAAGTCTATGACGATGGGAATCGCAGTGGCGCTTGGTGCCATGTGGCAGCTCATAACAGCTTGGCATGCGAATTGGGTATTCTGCCCCCGAATTCAGGTCTCGGACAACGGTTGCCCTGATATCCGCGCCGATGACTGCCGCGAAGGCAAATCCGGCTGTTACTCTCCGCGCCTGCGGGCTGCGATCACATAACGATGCTTGCAACTGAGCCACTCAAGGTCAAGATCGCCCCGGCCGCGCTGCTGGCCATTCGACAAATGGTCAGCGGCTCGTTCGTGTCCGCCACCGGCGATGGCGACGGGCAGATGATCACCGAGTTTTGCCGGGGAGTCACACGCCCTACCTTCCTCAGCGTCTTCTCTGTGGAGGTCTGTCTGGCCGTGGTTTCGATCATGCTGGCGGCGAAAGCTATTCCTTACACGAGGCGGGTTGTCCTTCGGAGCTGTTGGGGTCTTGCTTCCCGGCGCAAAAGACGCAACTCGCGACCTTGCCATTTGCAGCAATTTCGTCGCCAATTTGAAGGGTAAATTCGCCGGTGGCGCGGCTTGCACGCCGCTCCGTTCGGAGTCATTTCTGTTGATCCAACGGATCAAAAGTGCCTCACGTGACCAGCAGCCCCCGCGCCACTGTTAACAGTGCATACCGCCCCCTCAGGCAATATCCACCAATTTGGCGCAAATTGAACTATACACGAATTCCCTGACTGTGCAAAGCCACGAAGGTGGCCCTAAGTCCGTCTCGCTTCCACAGGATTTTGGCGTCTTGGCGAATGCATGCCACAGTGCCTGTGAGTTCCGGGGACAAGGCGTTCCAGGGGCAACATTGGACAGCTGAAAACACAACCCGATCTGCAAAGTTCGCAGGTTACAGCCAATCGTGATTGCAACATCGCTCCGCTGCCAGCATGCGAATCTTGGGCAAGGTTTGGTCGCCAAGTTGTTGTTATGTGCCAAGGCGCAGCGGGATAAGCTTTCTGCGTCTTGGCATGTCATCAATGTCCTTTGGGGGTCGGAACTCCGGAGGAGCCGGGCAACGACCCATCAACATATGTGGTTGGGAACGGACCAACTGTCCGCGCCGAGGGTGTAGCGCGCAGCGGCAAAAATTATATTTCACTATGTTTGCCCCGGTCGGCCAGCTAACGGATCCGGACCGGTCAGAATTGGCGGCACCGCAAGTTTTTGCGCCCCTCTGCCCCCCCTTGGGGCACCCCGTACCGCCGACAGTTTACCGACCTTTTGCAAAGGATGAGAAACCATGCGCGTTGGATTCATCGGATTGGGCCATATGGGATCCGCAATGGCCGAGCGCCTGCTCGCGGCCGGTCATCAGGTCACGGTGTTCAACCGGTCGCGCGCCAAGGCAGAGCCGCTTGAGGCGATCGGCGCGCAAATTGCGCAAGACGTCGGCTCAGCCTGTGCCGCCGACGTGGTGTTCACCATGCTGTCCAACGATCAGGTGGTCGAAAATGTGGTGTTTGCCAGGGGCGGCGTGATCGACAGCCTGCCAGAGGGTGCGATTCATGTGTCGGCGAGCACGATCAGCGTTGCCCTGTCAAGCAGGCTTGCCGCCGCGCACGCCGGGCGTGACCAGCGCTATGTTGCGGCACCGGTGATGGGAAGGCCAACGGCCGCAGCCGCGGGAAAGCTGTTTGTCGTCGCAGCAGGCGATCAAACCGCGCTGGACGAGGTTGCGCCCCTGCTTGCGGCGGTCGGGCGCCGGACAGTGGAATTCGGGCCAGACCCAAGCAGTGCCAACCTCGTCAAACTGAGCGTCAACTTTCTCGTCGCGTCTGTGATCGAGACACTTGGCGAGGCGCTCGCGCTGGTTGGCAAAGCCGGGCTCGATCGCGAGCACTACCTCGATTTCCTTACGTCGACGCTGTTCGAGGCGCCGGTCTACAAGACTTTCGGCCCACTGATCATTCAGGAAAGTCCTGAGCCGGCAGGATTTGCCGCCGTGCTCGCGTTCAAGGATATTCGCCTGGCAATCGCGGCAGGCGAGGAACTTGCGGTGCCGTTGCCCGTTGCAAGTCTGTTGCATGATCGGTTCGTCGAACTTCTCGCCGCAGGGGGCGCAAACCTCGACTGGTCCAACATCGGCCGGCGCGGGCAGCATGACGGCGCGCCAAAGACCGTGCCGCAGAACCACTCGGCCGCAGCGGCCTGAACCTGGAGATTGTCAATGGAACAGATCGAGATCGGCAACAGCGGTGTCAGCACATCGCGCGTCGGGCTGGGCACCTGGGCGATTGGCGGCTGGATGTGGGGCGGCACCAACGAACGTGAATCGATCGCAACGATCCGCTCCGCAATCGAACGCGGCATCACACTGATCGATACGGCGCCAGTCTATGGCTTCGGCCAATCCGAAGAAATTGTCGGCAAGGCCCTTGCGGACAACGGATTGCGCCGTCGCGCGACGATCGCGACCAAGGCCGGCCTTGGCTGGAGAGCGGGCAAGCCCTATCGCGATTCACGCCCTCGCGCCCTTCGCGAAGGGCTTGAAATGTCGCTGCGCCGGCTGCGCACCGATGTCATCGACCTGTACCAGATCCATTGGCCCGACCTCGAAACCCCGATCGGGGACACCGCCGCAGTGATCGAGGATTTTCGCCGCGAGGGCAAGATCCGCGCGGTCGGGGTCAGCAATTTCTCGCCCGATCAGATGGACCTGTTCCGCAGCGCTGCGCAGCTCGACGCGAACCAGCCCCCCTATAATCTGTTCGAGCGCGAGATCGATGCCGACGTGCTGCCTTATGCAAGAAAAACCGGGCTCACGCTGCTGTGCTATGGGGCACTGTGCCGTGGGCTCTTGTCGGGTCGGATGACTGCCGAACGCACGTTCAACAGCGACGATCTGCGCAAAGACGATCCCAAGTTCGCCACCGAACGGTTTGGGCAATATCTCGCTGCTGCCCATGATCTCCAGACTCTGGCCCAACAGCGGTTCGGCAAGTCGCTGCTGGCGCTCGCGGTGCGCTGGGTGCTTGACCAGGGTCCGACGATTGCACTGTGGGGCGCGCGGCGGCCCGATCAACTGGACCCCGTCGGCGAAATCGACGGGTGGTCGATCGACGACCAGACCCGCGCCGACATCGATGCGATCCTGTCGGCTGCGATCACTGATCCCGTTTCGCCCGCATTCATGGCGCCGCCGGACAAACGGCCGGATGTCGTCAGCGCCAGCCTTGAACCGTCGCTCCGTCCGGTCGCCTAGGAGGAACCGCCATGCCACAGACCCTTTCCGCCAGAGCGCCAAGACTGATCCACCCGCCGATTGTCGCAGCCAGCGCCGCGCTGCTGATCGGCACGCTGGTAACCGATGTCTGCTATGTCCGGACGTTGCTGTTCCAATGGAACAACTTCTCCATCTGGCTGATTACCGGCGGCCTTCTGCTCGCTGCGGCCGCCGGGCTTGGTCTGATTTGCGACCTGCTGTTTCACCGTGGCGGGCCGATCAGTCCGGCACGCTTTGCGCTGGTTGCCGTCGCGGCCCTGCTGTCGCTGGTCAACGCCTTCGTCCACAGCCGTGACGCCTACACCGCGGTCATGCCGCAGGGCATCGCGCTGTCGGCGCTGGTCGCGCTGATTCTGCTCGTGGTCGTCTGGCTGGGCTGCAACATCACGCCAGTGCGGGAACATACCAAGGGAGACCGGTCATGACTTACCGTACCATTGTCGGCGGGTGCGGGCTTGCCGCGCTGATGGCGCTGACCGCCTGCGACAAGGCCCCTGCGCCGCCCGAGACCCAGTACGGCGCCAATCCCCTGCTGCCGCAACCCCGGCAATATCTGCTGCCGCCGATGGAAGTGCCACTCGCGGTCGGCTGGCAACAGGGGGAAACGCCCGGCGTGCTGCCGGGCCTGCAAATCCACGCGCTGGCCAGTGGATTTGCCCATCCACGGATGGTCTATGCGCTTCCCAACGGCGATGTCCTGGTCGTCGAAAGCAACGGCCCACCGACCCAGGCCTATCGACCCAAGGATTACATCGCACCGGTTGTGAAGAACCGCGCCGGTGCCGCCGCGAAGGGCGGCAACCGGATCACGCTGCTGCGCGATGCCGGCGGCGACGGCAAAGCGGGATTGCGCACGACGTTTATCGACAAGCTGAATTCGCCCTTTGGCATCGTGCTGGTCGGCGACACGCTCTACGTCGCCGACACCGACGCGATCCTGCAATTCCATTATAACCCCGGTCAGACGCACATTGCCGAGCCCGGAGTCCGGCTGACCGAGTTGCCGGCAGGTCCGATCGACCATCATTGGACCAAATCGCTGACCGTCAGCCCCGACAGTTCAAAACTCTATGTCGGCGTCGGTTCGAACAGCAATATCACCGAAAACGGCATCGCCGCCGAAGAAGGTCGCGCCGCGATTTACGAAGTCGACCGTGCGACCGGGGCAAAGCGCCTCTATGCCTCGGGCACGCGCAACCCCACCGGGCTTGCCTTTGAACCCCACACGCATCAACTGTGGTCGATCGTCAACGAACGTGACGAAATCGGACCGAACCTCGTTCCCGACTATCTGACATCGGTCAAGCAGGGCGCGTTCTATGGCTGGCCGTACAGTTATTGGGGCAAGCACATCGATGTCCGTGTGCAGCCGCAACGGCCGGACCTTGTCGCCACGGCGATAGCGCCCGATTATGCGCTCAGTTCGCACGTCGCGCCGCTGGGTCTGATGTTCAGCGCCGGAGCAGGATTGCTGCCCGATCTTGCCGATGGCGCGTTCGTTTCCGAACACGGCAGTTGGGATCGCAGTCCGCTCAACGGCTACAAAGTCGTGTTCGTTCCGTTCGCCAACGGGCGGCCAAGCGGCCCGCCACGCGACGTGGTCACGGGTTTCCTGGCGCCCGGAAACAAGACGGTCAGAGGGCGGCCGGTCGGGCTCGCGCTCGACCGCACCGGCGCGCTGCTGATTGCCGACGACGTCGGCAACGTGGTGTGGCGTGTGACGCCGTCGCCGCGCTGACATCAGGTCGCGGTATGTCCGCCTGGTGCCTCCCGCCGGACCACCATAGCCCAGCGATAATCTTTGGTGGTCGGGCAGGGGGTATGACGGCACCTCAGTGCAGTCGTCATTGCCGGCTACCTCGCGGTTGTAACGGACCCGGTTTGCGGTCACCAGCCGGCAATCCCGCACCGCAGCGTTCCACGGATGGAGCGTTGCGAACTCCATCCCGTAAACGGCAGATCCAGGCCCGAAGAGGCGCCGGCTTGCCAGCCTCACTGCCCGCGTAAGTCGCAGCGCGCAAATTTTCACAAGCGGCATCCGCCACGGCATCACGCTCGTATCTCCAATGCGCTGCTCAAAGGCGTCGATGGAATAGGGATGAGTGCGATGACCAGAAAGACACTGCGCGCCGGTATGGCTGCGATTGCAATGATGGGGTTGGCGCCAATGCTGGCTTCGGCGGCCCTGGCCAATCCGATGGTCGGCGGCGCGGCCATGTATCCGACCAAGAATATCGTTGAAAATGCGGTCAATTCCAGGGACCATACGACTCTGGTTGCGGCGGTGAAAGCGGCGGGGCTGGTCGATACGCTGTCCGGGCCGGGCCCCTTTACTGTCTTTGCGCCGACCAACGAGGCGTTTGACAAGCTGCCGGCCGGCACGGTCGAGACCTTGCTGAAGCCGGAGAACAAGGCGACACTTGTCGGCATTCTGACCTACCATGTCGTCGCGGGCGCGATGACGTCCAGGCAGATCGCGGCGGCAATCAAGGCGGGCGGCGGCAGCGCGACGCTGACCACCGTTCAGGGCGAACCGCTGACCGCGACGATGCAGATGGGCAAGCTGGTCCTGACCGATGCAAAGGGCGGCATGGCCACTGTCACCATCAAGGACGTCATGCAATCCAACGGCGTCATCCATGTCGTCGATACCGTCCTGATGCCCTAAAGCGAAAGTGTTGGGCCGGCTTTGCGGTCGGCCCACGCTTGTCTGTCGCCCCTTTGCACGCTTGACCGCGTTTGCAAGCGGGGGGATGAAGGCACGGGGTGATCGGGGGGCTGTTTGCATGGCATGGCTTATCGCGGGACTTGTGCTTTTTCTGGGCGCGCACTCGGTGCGGATTTTTGCCGAAGATTGGCGCCGGGGGCTGATCGCGCGGCTGGGTGAGGGCGGATGGAAGGGGCTCTATTCGCTCGTTTCGCTCGCGGGCCTGGTGCTGATTGTCTATGGCTATGGCCATTCGCGCGGCGCAGCGGCGCTTTATGACCGACCGCCGGGCCTGTTGCATGTGACCTTTGCGCTCGTCTGGCTGGGATTTGTCTGCGTCACGGCTGCCAATTGGCCACGCAATCATATCAAGCAGATGCTGCGCGATCCGATGGTGTTTGGCGTCGGCTTGTGGGCGCTCGGGCACTTGCTCGTCAACGCGACGCCGGAGGCGCTGTTGCTGTTTGGCGGTTTTCTGGTGTGGGCGGGCGCCGACTTTGTCTCTTTGCGCCGGCGGGGTTCGTCAACGGCCGCGATCGCGGGTGCGCCCAAGGTGTTGAACACGGCACTGGTGGTGCTTGTCGGCACGGTCCTGAACGTCGTTTTTGTCGTCTGGCTGCACGTCCTGCTGATCGGAGTCTCGCCGCTGGCAGGCATGGCGTGATCGGGTCAGAGCGAATATTGCCCCATCGTTGACCCGTCGACGGCGAACGCGGTCAGGTGCCAGCCGGCAGACGTCCGTTCCAGCAGGGCATAGCCGAACCGGCCGCCGATCGTGGTTACGTCAGTGATCGCTGCGGCGCCCGGCTTTCCTGTCGCCTCGGCCGGATTGGCGGGGGCATGCGGGACATCTTCCTCGGTGCCGGAAAATCCGGTGATGACCTGGGTCGGCCGGTCGGTGAAGCGGGCGAATTGAAACAGGTGGATGTGCCCGGCCAGCATCGCGCGGACATGGGGTAGCGGCACCGGGGCAAAGGCGTTGATCGGTTTGCTGCCGATGGTCACGGTGCCGGGTTGTTGCTTGTCCCACATCACCGCATTGATCGGGAAATGGGCGGTGACGAACGTATCTTTGGCGCCGGTCGACAACTGGTTGATGCGCGTCATGTCGGCGGCGAACGTGGCGGCCACGCTGGGGTCGCCCGGCTTGCCGCTGGCCAGTTGCATCAGGTCGGCGACCACCAGTTGCGCGCCGCCGCCCAGATCCACCGCATAGGGATCGGTGTGATCACCCGTCGCGTCGTCCGCCGGATCCAGGCAGCCGGTTGCGGCGCCCGGCCGGTGCGGATCGAGCAGGCGCCACCAGCCCTGACCGGCGCGCGCGCACTCCTCATGGTTGCCGCGCACCATCACCCACGGGGCGGCGGCCAGCAACGGGGCGGCAGGGGTCAGGAAATCCGCGCGCCAGCCGGCTTCGCCATAGCCCCACGTCGAGCCCGCGCAGGCCTGTTGGTCTGACGGGCAGGGGTTTTCGCGATAGAGATAGTCCCCGACATGCAGCACGAGGTCGGGATGCAGCCCCGCCGCGCGCGTGGCAATCGCCGCAAACGGCCATTGCGCGGGGTCGTTGCAGCCTTGCCACGCTTTGTCGGAAGCTTTCAGGCGGCAACCGGTGTCGCCGATCACGACGATCCGGTTCATCTGCGCCGGGGGCAGGGCAAGGGGTTGTCCGGCAAGGCTGGCGTGGCTCGTCCCTCGGGGCAGAGCCACCTCACAGACGCGGTCGGGAAATGAGGCGGGTGTCGGCACCTGAGCCTTGTTCGCCCGTACGGGCAGATCGGCGGGCGCGGCGCGCTGGGCAGTCGGGATGGCACGACGGTCGACTTGCAGCGCCGGGCACGCATCCGCGGTCGTCACCACCCGCACCAGACTGCCGCCGTCGGGGGCCATTTCGACCCAGGCCTGGGTGTATGTCGCGGCGTGCAGCGGGGCAGCACCGGCAGCAAGCAGCAATGGCAAAAAGGCAACCCGGCGCATCGACAAATCCCCTGAAACAAAGCCGTCAAGGCCTCCGCCTATCTTGCAATCGCGTCAGGTCTAAGACGATATCATGTGAAAATCACACGACATCGTCACGCAATTCCTTGATTGCCTCAAGCACGGCTTCGGGATCGCTGGGCATCGACATGGCTGCCGCCTCCGGATCGATGCGGTTGGTTATCGCCGGATTGTCGCGCCGGGCCTCTTCGAGCAAGCCGATGATCTTGGCGATTTTCTGGTCGTTGGAAATTGACAGTTCCAGGATCAAATGGTCACGATGATCGGATAGCTGGTCCTCCCGGCGTTGGCTGGCCAGGATGTGCGCCACCATCAACAGCGAGACGACTGTGGTTACCGCCTGTAAATCGAGGAACGGCGGCGGATCGACCGGACGGAAGCCAAGCAATGCGGCCAGCGAGTTCAAAGCAATCCACCCGCCAATCGTCAAAGTCAGCAATACGACAAAATTCGGCGAACCGATAACCGCAGTCAGGCGGTCCAACCTCAGTTGTAGCTGGCTGGCCTCCTGGTGGTGAGTCGCGCGCAAATGGGCAGTTGTGCGCGCGACCCCGGCTGCATCGGGCGCCGTCGGGGTCGGGGATTGTACCATCAGTCTTTTTGGGCTTCCTTCGCCGCGTCCTCGATACCGCCGGCGGCGTTCTGGATCTTGCCGGCCGCCTTGTCGGCTTTGCCTTCGACTTGCAGCTTTACATCACCGGTCAGATTGCCGACGGCTTCCTCGACAGCGCCCTTGGCCTGTTTCAGCGATCCTTTGATGCGGTCTTTTGACATGGCGTAAACTCCTGTTGGGAAAAAATGGATTGGACGGTCAGGACTGGTCGGCGCGCGCCAGTCCTTTGCCGTCGAGATTGCTTTCCACGAACGACCAGTTGATCAGGCTGCCCAGCACGGCTTCGACAAATTTGGGCCGGGCATTGCGGTAATCGATGTAATAGGCGTGTTCCCACACATCGAGCGTGAACAGCGGCACCAGCCCGTCATGCGCGGCCGGCGTATCGCCATCGTGCAGCGACGTGATCTTCAGCGCGCCGCCGTCCAGCACCAGCCAGGCCCAGCCGCTGCCAAAATGCGCGACCGCCTCTTTGGCCAGTTCCTTGATCAGCGCGTCGACCGAGCCAAAGCCGCTGTCGATCAGGGCCGCCAACTGTCCTGACGGAGGTGGCGCATCGGCTGACAGGCCCAGCCAGAAAAAGCTGTGGTTCCACAATTGCGCGGCGTTGTTGCGCAACGGCCCGGGCTTTGACGCACGGATCACGTCCAGCAACGACGCCTCGCCAAGTCCGGCGGGACCGGCCAGTTCGTTGGTCTTGTCGACATAGGCCTTGTGGTGTTTGCCGTGGTGGTAATCGAGCGTTTCGCCGGACATGTGCGGCGCCAGCGCGTCGCGGGCGAATGGCAGCGGAGGCAGAATGAAAGCCATGACAGGGTTCCTGCGAATGGGGGACGACGCCGCAAAACGGCGGCTGATCGCGCGATAGGATGGAGCAATCGCCTGGGGCATCCCCGGATAGTACCCATGCCGATCAATGCATCGTCGCGGCCGGTGTTCCATGTCAAATTTTACGGTGGGCGAAAACCGGCCGACTTGCCTGCATTGGTCCATCATAAGATTCGGGCGGATCTGCATCGCCGGCGGCACCTCCTGAGCAAGGGACGCGAGATGGTCCGTTATAAAGTCGGCTACCTGGTTGGCAGTCTGGCCACTGCTTCGATCAATCGCAAACTGGCGCTGGCGTTGGTCAGGCTTGCCCCGCGCAGTCTGAAATTCACCGAAATTCCGATCCGCGCCCTGCCGCTGTACAGGTATGATCACGACGCCGATTTTCCGGCGGGGCGCGCGCGTTCAAGGACGCGATCAAGGCGGCCGATGCGGTGTTGTTCGTCACGCCGGAATACAACCGGTCGATCCCCGGCGGGTTGAAGAATGCGATCGACTGGGCAAGCCGGCCGGTCGGCACCAATTCGTTCACGCAAAAACCGTCGGCGACCATCGGCGCTTCACCGGGCTCGATCAACACCGCCATTGCCCAGCAGCACTTGCGCGCCATTCTGGCAGCCTGTGACAGCCCGCAGATGACCGCGCCCGAGGCCTACATCCATTTCACGCCGGGTCTGATTTCGGACCAGGGCGTGGTGTCCAACGGATCAACCGAAGGCTTCCTGCGCCACTTTCTCGAAGAATTTGCCGATTTCGTGGCAAGGATTGTGCAGAGCGCCAGCGTCGCTCACTCGGTCTAGTCGAGCAGCGGGCGGATCTTGTTGAGCAGGGCCAGGATACGCTCGGCGGCTTCGCTGAAGGTCTTGACGTCTTCGCGGTTGTTGTTGCCGCGCGCTTCCTTGGCGGATTCCAGATAGCCTTCCATGTCCGCTTCGAGTGCGTCCACGAGGATTTCGGCTTCGTCCTCGGTAAGCGTCAGTTTGATGGCCATTGTCGCAAAGGTTCCTGTGGTTGATGGAGCGGCCCATAGCCACAACCGTGCCGGTTCGTCCAGATTGAACCGTGCCGCGCCTATTCCGCGACCCGGTGTTGCAGGATCAGGCCGTCCTGATGGCCGCGCAGAAACCCTTTCCAGGTCGGGTTGGGCCCGCCCTGGCTGATCGCGGCATAGCCGGTGGCAGCACCCTGCCAGGCGGCATGGTCAGAGGTTTCGGACGGGACGTCCAGATAGGCCGCGCGGGCTGTGTCGCCTTTCAGCCGGCTGTCGAGAAATGCCGTGATCATGTGGGTTGCAATCGCGTTGACGCGGTCCTTGCGCCAGATCGGATCGCCGAACCAGTCGAAATTCCACAAGCTGTCATGCATTTCGGCGGGCGGCGAATTGGTGCCGATGTCGTGGCCGGCGCCGACGAACACCAGCATGTGCCGATCGGAATGCTTGGCGGCGGCAAAGATCGCCGCCGGGCCTTTTTCATAGCCGACGGTGCCGTCGTTGCTGCCGACCACCACCAGCAAGGGGGCGTGAATCCCGGCCAGTCCGGCGCCATCGGCACCCCACACCGACCATGGCGCGCCACCTGCGGGCGAGATCGCCACGATCGCGCGAATGCCGCTGGCGTTGAGCGTGGCGGCGCGGGGCCCGTTTCCGGCATAGGCCGCGACCAGTCCGGCGGGCAGCGCCGCGACGACCTTGCTGGCGGGATCGAGCCGCGCGCCGCCGACCTGCAGCACGCCATAGCCGCCGTACGAATAGCCGACGAGGCCCAGGCGATCGAGATCGACCAGCTTTCCCAGCATGCCGCCGCGCAGCACGGTTATGCAATCGGTGATGTCGAGGGGCCGCGTCAGCAGCGCGGCGGGCGCCTTGGCGCTGTCCCAGATCGGCGGGTCGCGGTGTTCGGGCGCCACCACGACATAGCCTTTGGTGGCGAGATTCTCGCCCAGCCAACTGAGCATGACCGGATCGTTGTTATAGCCATGGCTGAGCACGATGACCGGATAATGCTCGCCCGCCGGGGGGGCATCGGCAAACGCGATGCCCGGCACGGTGAATGCGGCATCGGGATGGCCCGGCTCGCCGGTCAGAGTCGCCGCATAAGTCACCGGTGCTTTGCCGGGCACCGCCTTGGCCGGATACCAGATGCGCAAATGCAGCACGCGAACCGCATGCACTTCCTTGCCGGCGACGAGCGATGCCAGCGGATCGAGCCGGTCGTGGATGGCGATCACCCGCTGCGTCATGCCGGCGGCATCGGGGCCGGGCGCGGCGAGTTCCGGGGCGTCGACATCGGGCAGGCTGGGCGCGCGGGGTGCGCCCGCCTCGGCCACGGCTAGGCCCGGCGTCAGCAACAGTGCGAGCCACATGCCGGCCCGCATCAGCAATTGCGTCATTATCATGTCCTTATGCAGCCACGCGCGCTTCGAGCAGGCGTTGCTGGTGCGCCAGTTCATCGGGCAGTGTGCCGAATCGGGCCAGGTCCTGCGCGTTGGCGGCGGCTTCCTTGCGCCAGGCATCGGTGTCGACGGTCATCAGTTCGGCCAGCGCGCTGCCATCGAGCGTCAGGCCGGACAGATCGAGATCGCCGTCGATCGGCAACCGGCCGATCGCGCTGTCGCGTGCCCCCGCCGTGCCGGTCACCCGGCTGACGATCCACTTGATGACCCGGATGTTGTCGCCAAATCCCGGCCACAGGAACTTGCCCGTCGCGCTCTTGCGGAACCAGTTGACCAGAAAGATGCGCGGCAGATTGGCACCGCCGGCGGGCGCGGTGCGCGCCAGATCGATCCAGTGCGCGAAATAGCGGCCCATGTCATAGCCGCAGAACGGCAGCATCGCGAACGGATCGCGGCGCAATGCACCCAGCTTGTTTTCCGCCGCCGCCGTGCCCTCCGACGCAAGATTGGCCGCCAGATAGACGCCGTGGTGCCAATCGAACGCCTCGGTCACCAGCGGCACATTGGTCGCGCGCCGCCCGCCGAACAGCAGCGCGGATATCGGCACGCCTGCCGGATCGTCCCATTCGGGCGCGATCGACGGGCATTGCGCGGCCGGAACGGTAAACCGTGCGTTGGGGTGCGCCGCCAACAGCCCGCTGGCCGGGTCCCACGGTTCGCCGCGCCAGTCGGTCAGGCCGGCGGGCGGGGTCGGAGTCAGGCCCTCCCACCAGACATCGCCGTCGGCGGTCAGCGCGCAATTGGTGAAAATGGTGTTGTCGCGCAGGGTCTCGATCGCGTTGTGGTTGGTGTCGGGACCGGTGCCGGGGGCGACGCCAAAGAACCCGGCCTCTGGATTGAGCGCGTAGAGTCGCCCGTCTTCGCCCAGCCGCATCCACGCGATGTCATCGCCGACCGTCTCGACGTGCCAGCCGGGCAGAGTCGAACGCAGCATCGCCATGTTGGTCTTGCCGCAGGCCGAAGGGAATGCAGCGGCAATGTAATGCGCCGCGCCATCGGGCGGGGTGACTTTCAGAATCAGCATGTGTTCGGCCAGCCAGCCCTGATCGCGCGCCATCACGCTGGCAATGCGCAGCGCCAGGCATTTCTTGCCGAGCAGGGCATTGCCGCCATAGCCCGAACCATAGGACCAGATCTCGCGCGTTTCGGGAAAATGGACGATCCATTTGTCGTCGTTGCACGGCCACGCGACATCGTCCTCGCCGGGAGCAAGCGGCGCCCCGACCGAATGGACGCAGGGCACAAAGAAGCCGTCTTCGCCCAGTTCGTCCAGCGCCGGGGTGCCCATCCGTGCCATCGTGCCCATCGACAGCACGACATAGGCGCTGTCGGTCACTTCGACGCCGATCACGCTGCCGGCCGACCCGAGCGGCCCCATGCAATAGGGCACCACGTACATCGTGCGCCCGGCCATCGCACCGGCAAACAACCCCGCCAGCGTGGCACGGGTTTCGACCGGGTCGCGCCAGTTGTTGGTTGGCCCGGCATCGGCCTCGCGCGTGGAACAGATGAAGGTGCGGCTTTCCACGCGCGCCACATCGCGCGGGTCGGACCGGGCGAGATAGCTGCCGGGGCGCAGTGCCGGATTGAGCGGGATCAGCGTGCCCGACGCGACCAGTTCTGCGGTCAGGCGTTTACGCTCGGCCGGCGATCCGTCGCACCACACGACGCGTGCCGGGGTGGTCAAGCGGGCGACATCGGCAACCCAGCGGTCAAGGCCGGCGTGGCGTGTCGGCGCCGCCGCAAGGTCGGGTGTGTCCGCTGGGCGTTCCGGTTGGTCATTCATCGCACGGTCCTTGCTAAGGGTCGGGTGCCGCCGCGCGGCGGGCGCGCGGTCGGGCATGAGCCGACAGGTTGCCGTGTCGCGGCGTCGGGCACAAGAGCCAACCCGAACGGCCGCTGTCGCAACATCAGCCGGCAGGACCGTTGCCGGCCCGTGATTGGCGCGGGTCCCAGCATTTTGCATTGCAACATCAGTGCGGTCAAAAATGCGGCCTGCGCGCCCGATCCATGGCAAATCAACACCATGCGGGAACGCCATGCGACCGGACATGCGCGATCATGCGTAGATCGCTCGCCCGTTTCGCGTTGCGATTTCGGCAAATGGGTTTAGATGGGATAACAGTGCACTGCCGCGAAAACGTGGGCTGCATCGCACAATGGTGGAGGCGTCCATCATGAGGGGGAACCATGCATATTTCTTTGAAGTCATCTTTGGCCGCATCGTCGGCCTGCGCGCTTGTCATCGTTGCCCTGGCCGGATTGCCGGGCGTGGCCCACGCCGATCAGGCAAAGCCCGATGCGGCGACCACGCCCGATGCGGCCGCATCGGCGCCAGCCGAAATCGTTGTCACCGCAACCCGTCGCAGCGAAAAGGCGCGCGATGTGCCGGTTGCGGTCACCTCGATTTCGGGCGACAAGCTGGACGTGCTCAATTCCAGCGGCCTCGACATCCGCTTTTTGTCGTCGCGCACGCCCAGTTTGCAGATCGAAAGTTCGTTTGGCCGGACCTATCCGCGCTTTTACATCCGTGGCCTTGGCAACACCGACTATGATCCCAACGCGGCGCAGCCGGTGTCGGTGGTCTATGACGGGGTGGCGCTCGAAAACCCGATGCTGAAAAGCTTTCCGGTGTTCGACTTGTCCGATGTCGAAGTGTTGCGCGGGCCGCAGGGGACGCTGTTTGGGCGCAACACCCCGGCGGGCGTGGTCAAGCTCGATTCGGCCAAGCCGACCGACACATTCGGCGGTTATGGCTCGCTCGAATGGGGCACTTACAACACGATCAATGGCGAGGGCGCGCTTAACGTGCCGCTGGGCGACGGATTCTCGTCGCGCTTTTCGGGAATCGTGCAGCACCGCGAAAACTGGGTCACCAACACCAATTACGGTGCGCCCGGCTCGGTCGCACCGCCCGCGCTGGAAGGGTACACCGACATCGCCGGGCGCGCGCAGATCGCCTATGCCTCTCCCGATGACAGCTTTCATGCGCTGTGGAATATCCACTTGCGCGGGCTGGAAGGTACGCCGCGCGTGTTCCGCGCCGGGCTCTTTCAACAGGGCAGCAACAATTTCTCGCCCGGCTTCAATCCGGCACAAGCAAGCCTTGATGGCTTTACCAGCCAGTCGATGTCGCAATGGGGCACCAACCTGCACCTCGACAAACATTTCGAGGGCATCGGTACGCTCTATTCGATCACCGGGTTCGAACATGCCCGGGTTGAAAGCACCGGGGATATCGACGGCGGGGCCAATTATACCTATCCCCCGCTCGGGCTGAACAACGCACTGTTTCCCGACAACACCGGGGGTGTCACGCGGCCGGACGAATTGAGCCAGGAACTGCGCTTTGTCTCGGACGAATTTGGCGGCATCCGGCTTCAGGGCGGGGCCTATTTCTTTACGCAAAAGCTGACCTACAGCGAATTCGACTATGCCTATGGGGTTGACGGCACAACGGGCTATACGAACCGGAGGCAGGATCTCGATCAGGATATCGAACACTACGACCGTAACACCAATTACGGCATTTATGCCTCGGGTGAATACAAGACCGGTAATCTGTCGTTGCGCGCGGGCGCACGGTATTCCTACGACAAAAAGCATGACACGGTCTGGGGTTATTCCTCGGGCCTGACCGGGCAATATGCGACGACGACCGAAGTTGCGCCCAATGGCATTGCCTATCCGGCGATGACTCCGCTGACCGCTGCCGTCAGCGGCGGCTATCTGACCTGGGATGCCAGCGCGACGTACGCGATCACCCCCAAGGTCAATTTCTACACCCGCGTCGCCACCGGTTATCTCGGGCCGGCAATTCAGGATCGCGTGACCTTTGGCTCGTTGCAGAACACCGCGGGCAAACAGACCACGCTGTCGTTCGAGGCCGGGTTCAAGGGTACGGTGTTCAACAACAAGCTGAACTTTTCGATCGACGGTTATACCAGTCGTACCGATGACATGACTCTGACCGAAGTTGGCGGGGTCGGCAATTCGGCTGCGCTGGTGACGGTCCCGCGCGTCTATGGCAGCGGTGCCGAGGTTGAAATTGATGTCCATCCGTTCACCGGCCTGACTTTGTCGTCGAGTGGCAGCTATAACTACACGCTGATGCGCGCGCCGGGCCTCGCCATACCGCCGTGCGGATCGGGTGTCTGTACGGTGACCGATCCGATCAATGCCGAGGGCCTTGCCGTTATCGACGGCAACCCGCTACCCCAGGCGCCGCGATGGGTCGGCAACATCAACGTGCATTACGAAATGCCGCTGGCCAACGGCGGCAAGGCATTCTTCAACACCGACTGGGCCTATCGCAGTTCGATCAATTATCTGCTGTACACTGCGGCAGAATTTACCGGCCGCTCGCTGACCGAAGGCGGTCTGAAGGTCGGCTATCGCACGCCGAATGGTTGGGAATTTGCGTTCTTTGGCCGCAACATTCTCAACCAGATCCGCTCGATCAGCACGATCGACTTCAACAACCTGACCGGCATGATCAACGATCCGCGCATCTGGGGCGGTTCGATCCGCAAGTCGTTCTGATCCGATTGTCGTGAATGCCAAAGGGCCCCTTTCCGCCGCCGCGGAAAGGGGCCTTTTTTCTTATTGCTGCAACGACTTGACCATCAACGCGTAAAGCCGCTGGGCATCGACGCTGCGCACGGCATCGACCGGCTGTTCGCCAAGGCCGGGCTGGTAATGTTCGTTCCAGCTTAGCGTGTCGCCATAGTTCGGCCCGAACTGGGTTGCGACATCGACATAGATGCGGTCGTGCGCGGTCACCAGCGACGGGTCGAGCCAGACGGCGCTGGCGATCTCGTCCCACAGCGGCCAGTTGACCGGCAAGTGGCGCACCCACGGCTTGAACGCGGCGGGGGCGGCGGCTTCCAGCCTGGCGATCACGTCGGGGGACATCTGCGTCCCTGTCGACGGATCGACCGGGACCATGGTGATCGCGCGCCAGGGGCTGCGTGCGACAATACTTGCGGCCTCGGGATCGAACCGGAAATTGAATTCGCGGCGCGGCGAATTGACGAATTCGCGCGCGAAATCGGCGGCGGCGCGATTGTCCAGCGCCTGATGCGGGTTGAGGCTGCCGCCCATATAGACCAGTGCTTTGGCCAGATGCGCGAATTCCGGATCGAGCTTTTGCGCCAGTGCGAGGTTGGTCATCGGCCCGCAGGCGATAATGGTGATTTCGCCCGGATAGCGGTGCACCATGCGGATCAGGAATTGTGCCGCACTTTCGGCGATCGGGTGCGTCACCGGATTGCCATAAGGCAGGTCGGTGACCGGATCGAACGGGCCGTGATAGACCGGTTCAGGTTGCACGGTCGGTTCGACCCAGTGGCGCATCCACACCCCGCGCCAGGTCAGTTTGCCAAACAGCGCTTCCCAGCGGTCGGTTATCGCCTCGCTGTTGATCAGCGGAAATGTCGCGCCTTGCGCCACCGGCACGTCGCTGCGGCCCAGCAATTCAAGCCCGCGCAGCGCCTGGGCGGCAGCGCGGTTGGCCCACAGATCGCCCGAAACCGAGGTGATCCCCAGCACCTCGACATCCGGCGCCCGCAACAGCATGACGTGCATCATCGAAAACCCGTCGTCATCGATGATCACTTTGCGCTTGTCCGCAGCGTGGGCCGCAAACGGCAGCGACAATGCCACGAACAACAGGGCGAGGAACGGCAGGCGCATCATAGACTCCATGGCTGAAATGCATCCCCTCCGACGACTTTCGGGCTGTCTCGCGCAAGTTCACCGGCCTTGGCAACCGCCTTGCTGCGTATCGCGGCAGGAAGGGGCAGATGATTTACCATGTGTGGTAATCAAATTTCCCAATCCGCGCGGCGGGGCCGGCCATTAACCCGTGTTTAGCGGATTTCGGTCATGGTGCCCCTGTCATGCGGTCGGTGGGAACGGGAATGAACGGTATTTCAAACGCAATTGCGACGGGGGGACGACCTTGGCGGGGGGCAAGGCGGGGGTTGACGCCGGCCGTGCTGCGCCCGTTGCTGACCGGAATTTTGGCCCGTTATGTCAGTTCCAGCGTGGTCGCGCTGTGCGCCGACGCCGGTTCTTTTCTGATCTTTCTTCAGCTTGGCATGGCGCCCGCGCTGGCGGCGGCGGCCGGTTTCAGCATCGGCATCGTCGTCAACTGGCTGGTGTCGAGCCGGGTGATGTTCAGCAGTTTTGTTGCCACTGCGGGGCCCGCGCGGCAGCGCCAGCAACTGCTGTTTCTCGGCACCGCGCTGTTCGGCCTGGTGCTGACAACCGCAATCGTCGGCGGCGCTGCTGCGCTGACGTTCAATCCGCGTCTGGCCAAGCTGGTCGCGGTGGCGGTCAGTTTCACCACCACGTCTGCCTTACGCCATCTGCTGGTGTTCAGCAGGACCCGGTCCGTCTGACCGGACGCAGGATGGAGGGGCAGATGGAATTTGATCGGACCGGCGCGCCGGGCCCGGCGGACAGGCGGACGTTCGCAATGCAGGTGCTGGCGCTGGCGCTTTATGCCGCCTGGGTCGTGTGGGTCGGGTTTCACCATGAAGCCTGGTTCGATGAAATGCAGGCGTGGTTGCTGGCGCGCGACAACAGCTTTGCCACGCTGATCGGCTATTACGCGCGGTACGAGGGTACGCCGGGTTTGTGGCACGCGATCCTGTGGGTCGCCATCCGCGCAGGGCTGCCGTTTGCGGCGATCTGGGTGCTTCCGGTCGGCTTTGCCATTATCGCTGCGGCGGTCGTGCTGTGGGCGGCGCCGTTTCCCCTGCCGCTGCGGCTCGGGCTGCTGGCGACATGGTATTTCGGCTATCAATACAGCGTGGTGGCACGGGGGTACTGCCTGGACCTGATGCTGTTGCCGGTCGCGGCGGCCCTGTTTGCCGATCGCGTGCGGCGGCCTTTGGCCTATGCGCTGGTGGTCGGGGTGATTGCCAATATCAACGCGTTCAGCTTTCTGGCTGCCGGCTTGCTGGGGCTTGAGCTGCTGATACGCCTGGCCCTGGCACGCCGTCTGGGCGATTGGCGCGCATTGGCGGCGCTGGCGATTGCCGGTGCATTGGGTCTGTTTGCGCTGTGGACCGCCTGGCAGCCCGCCGACAACGGTTTCATGGCCCAGGTCACGCGGTTGAATCCCTATGCCAGCGCCGTCGTGTTCGTCGCCAACGGTCTGTTCGACCGCGTTACGCCATGGAGCACGACCCACCAGAATGGTGTCGATGTCATGCTGGGCATCGTGTTGTCGGTGGTGTTTCTGGGACTGGTCGCGCGGCTGGTGCTGGCCGGCCGGGACAGCGCGCTGATGCTGTCGATCCCGGTTGTGCTGATCGTGTTTTCGGGCGCGGTGCTGGCCAGCAGTTGGCATGGCGGCGTGCTGTTCATGGTGGTGATCTTTGTGCTGTGGACGCAGTGGCACAATCCGGTCGACGTGCGCACGCGGCGGCTGTTGATCGGCGCGCTGGCGCTGCTCGAACTGACGCAGGGAATCCAGACTTTGCGCAGCGGATTGTACGACGTGACCAACCCCTATTCGGCCGGGCGACCGGCGGCGGCGGGGGTCTTGGCGTGGCGCGAACGCCATCCCGGCGCGCGGATCGATGCCTTTGGCGGGCAAAGCTTTGAAACGCAGCCGTGGCTGCCGCGCAATGTCTTTGCCAATTACCACGATGGCGCGCCTCGTCCGCAATTCGTGCGGTGGAACACCGACGAGACCTGGCACGGGCTGCCCGACCCGCGCGAGTGGAATACGATGCTTGCGACGCACCCCGATGCGGTGCTGGCGGCGGTTGTCTGGTTGCCAACGCGTGTGGCGCGCGATCCGGCGGGTCAGGCCTGCCGCGCCGGTTATACCATCACCGGCACCTTTCCGGCGGCGATGGTGTGGCGCGGCATTCGAGAGGACAACACCTTGTTCCTGTTCGAGCGCGCGACGACCGGTGCCTGCGCGCACGCTGCATAAGCGCTATGGCTTTGGCGTCCGGGCGCGGCTAACCGTGGGTGGATGACGATATCGCCCGGCGACAACGACCTGATCACCGACATTCCCGGCCTGCGCGTCGGTCATGCGACCAGCGAACACCATGGCACCGGCGCCACCGTGCTGGTGTGCGATGCGCTGTGGCCGGCGGCGGCCGATGTGCGCGGTGGTGGGCCGGGCCTGCGCGAAATCGAGGTGATGGCGCCCGAAAATCTGGTGCCGGGCATTCATGCGATCGCGCTGGCGGGCGGGTCGGTCTATGGTCTGGCCGCGGCAGACGGCGCGCTGGTCGAACTGGCGGCGGCGGGGATCGGCCTTGCCCTGCGCGCCGATGCGCCGCTGGTGCCGATCGTGCCCGGCGCAATCCTTTATGACCTGAACGGCGCCGGGGACAAGGCGTGGGGCACCGAACCGCCCTATCGCGAGCTTGGCCGTGCGGCGGCGCGCGCCGCGCTGGACAGCGGCAGCGGCGCCAGATTCGCGCTCGGCCGTGTCGGCGCCGGGCGCGGGGCGATGGCGGGAATCCGGCCCGGTGGCATCGGCAGCGCGTCGGGCCGGCTGGAACACGGGCTGGTGGTGGGCGCGCTGGTCGTGGTCAATCCGGTTGGCGCGGTCAGCCCCGAGGGCGGCTGGCGGGTCGCAGAGGGCGACCCGTTTCCCGACCGGAGCCGGTTGGCGCAAGTCGGGCGGTTGCAGCCGGGCGCCAACACCACGCTAGCAGTCGTCGCCTGCAACGCGCGGCTCGACAAGGCAGAGGCGAAGCGGCTGGCGATGATGGCGCAGGACGGGCTTTCCCGCGCGATCCGCCCGGCGCACACGCCGTTTGACGGCGATGTCGTATTCGCGCTGGCCAGCGGTGCGATCGAGCTTGATGCGCTGGCGGCCGATGTCCCGCGCGCATGGTGGCTGGCGCGCTTGGGCTCGGCGGCGGCCGATGTGCTGGCGCGGGCTATTGTCCGGGGCGTGGTCGAAGCGTCGGAATAAGACGACCGTTCGACAGTCGCCAGACGCTGTCGGCCAGCCCGGCGATCATCGCGTGATCGTGCGTCACGAACAGGAACGCGATCCCGCTGTCGGCCAGTCCCGCGATCAGGTCGAGCATGTCGGCACGCACCGCCGCATCGAGCGCCGATGTCGCTTCATCCAGCACGATCAGCGCCGGTTCGACCACCAGCGCGCGGGCGAGCGCGATCCTTTGGCGCTGACCGCCGGAAAACGCGCCCGGATGGCGCGCGGCCGCATCGGCATCGAGCCCGACGCGGGCCAGCGCGTGCTGCACCCGGCCGCGCGCCGCATCGCGCGACAGCGGTTCGGGCCACAGTGACAGCGGCTCGGCCACGATCCGGCCCACCGGCCAATGGGGATCGAGGCTGGCACCGGGGTCCTGAAACACCGCCTGCACCTGTCGCCGCACCGCGCGCAACGCCCGCCCACGGGCTTGGTGAATATCGATGCCGGCAATCCGCACTGTGCCCGCTCGCGGTGTTTCCAATCCGAGCGCAAGGCGCAGCAGTGTCGACTTGCCTTCGCCCGAGGGCCCGACCAGTCCGACGATCTCGCCCGCAGCGACATCCAGATCGATGCCGTCGAGCACCACGGCCGCACCATAGCCGTGTACCAGACCGCAAACCGTCAGCACCGGCTTGGGATCGGGCAGTGGGCCGCTGCGTTCGGGCACATGGTCCAGGCGCGCCAGCAACCCGGCGGTGCGCGGCAGGTCAAGCGCGGCGGGCAGGGGGCCAGATTCGACCACGCGGCCATGATCGATCAGCACGATGCGGTCGGCATATCCGCGCGCCAGTGCCAGATCGTGCGTGACCAACAGCAGCGCCATGCCCCGGTCACGCGCGGCGGCGACCAGCAGCGCGATCACTTGCGCGGTGGTTTCGGGATCGAGCGCGGTGGTCGGCTCGTCCGCCACCAACACGGCCGGTTCGCCGGCCAGCGCCATCGCGATCGCGACGCGCTGACGCTGCCCGCCCGACAGTTCGTGCGGATAGCGCCGCGCGACGGTGGTTGCGTCAAGCCCGACATCGGCCAGCAATCGCGCGGCCTGCGCTTTGGCATCGGCACGGCTGGCCCGGACCGCTTCGGCCACTTGCGCGCCGACCCGCATCAGCGGGTTGAGCGAGAGCAGCGGTTCCTGAAACACCATCGCCACCCGGCCGTGGCGCGTGACCCGGCCAGTCAATGCGGCGCCGTCGGGCAACAGACCGAGCGCGGCGAGCGCGGCCGAGGACTTGCCCGATCCGGTCTCGCCAATCAGCGCGACGACTTCGCCGGGCACGAGTTCGAGGGAAAATCCGCTGAGCGCGACCCGGTCGCCATAAGCGACCCCGACGCCATCGCACGCCAGCACGGTCATACCCGCCCCCGCCGCACGCGCCAGTGATCGGCCAGCGCATCACCGAGCAGCGTCAGCCCCGCCACCGCGACCACGATTGCCAGACCCGGCACCAGCGCCAGCCGCGGCGCGCTGGCGATCAGAGTCTGTGCATCGGCCAGCATCCGGCCCCAGCTTGGCGCCGGGGGCTGGACGCCCAGGCCGGCGAACGACAGGCCGGCCTCTGCCAGCAGGGCCATCGCCGACTGGATGCTCGCCTGCACGATGATCGGTGCGGCGATGTTGGGCAGGACATGGGCGATGGCGATGCCGATGCGCGTTCGGCCCGACAATCGCGCCGCCGCGACGAACGGCGCGCTCCAGATCGGCAGCGCGGCACCGCGCGCGACCCGCGCGAACACCGGCACGTTGAACAGCGCGATGGCGAGCGCCGCGTCGATCGCGCCGGGGCCGATCGCGGCGCTGAGCAGGATGGCGAGCAGCAGGCCGGGAAACGCGAACAACACATCGGCGCTGCGCATCAGGATGTCATCGATCCAGCCGCGCCGTGCCGATGCGATCAACCCGATCGGCACGCCCAGCGCCAGCGCCGCGACAATCGCCGCCAGCGCCACGCCCAGCGAAACACTGGCCCCGGCCATCAACAGCGACAGCACATCGCGGCCGAACGGATCGGTGCCGAGCCAGTGCTGCGCCGATGGCCCCTGCATGCGCGCGGCAACATCGATCGCGGTCACGTCCCACGGCGTCCAGACCAGCGCAACCAGCGCCGGGGCAACGAACAGCGCGGTCAGCGCGCCTGCGGCAAACAGCCGCCTCATGACCGCCCGCCACGAACGATGCGGGGATCGATCAGCGCTTGCGTAACATCGACGGCAAAGCTGGCGATCACCGTTGCCGCAACCATCAGCAGGACCACCGCCTGCACCGTGACCAGATCGCGCTGGCCGATGGCCTGGATCGCCAGTCGGCCGAGGCCGGGCAGCGTGAACACTTGTTCGACGAGCGCGCTGCCGGCGATCAGATAGGGCACTTGCAGGCCGATCACCGCCAGGATCGGCGCTGCTGCATTGGGCAGGGCATGGCGCCACAGCACGGTGTCGGGGGACAATCCCTTGGCGCGCGCGGCGCGGATGAAATCGCGGGCCAGCACTTCGCCCAGGCTGGCCCGCGTTACCCGTGCCAGGATCGCCGCCTGCGGCAGGGCGAGCGCGACAACCGGCAGCACAAGCGCGCGCGACGCTGCGCCCCAGCCGGCCTCGATCCCCGGAAACCCGCCCGCCGGAAACCAGCCGGCGCCCAGCGCAAACACCAGCACGAACAGCACGCCCAGCCAGAAGTCTGGGATCGCCATGCCAATCCGCGCAAAGCCGCCGACCACCCCGTCGACCACGCCGCCGGGCCGTCGTGCCGCAACCGTGCCCGACGCAACCCCGACCGCCACTGCCAGACAGGCCGCCAACCCGGCGAGCGGCAGGGTAACCGCCAGCCGCTCCAAAATCAGCGATGCAACCGGCACGCGATAGGTAAAGCTGGTGCCGAAATCGCCATGCAGCACGCCGCCGATCCAGCGCAAAAACCGCGTCAGCGGCGGCGCGTTCAGCCCGAATTCGGCATGCAGCGCGGCAATCGCGCGC
>Ga0116227_10006378_pt1 | contig 23940 bp, 20 predicted proteins | sample S1TSphgellanicum_FD_89693 | JGI IMG/M metagenome (GOLD analysis project Ga0116227, IMG submission 89693) | Host-associated microbial communities from peat moss isolated from Minnesota, USA - S1T2_Fb - Sphagnum magellanicum MG | ecosystem: Host-associated > Plants > Peat moss > Unclassified...
CGCTCGGCGTGCGGCCCAGGACGAGATGCACGATGTTCTCGGTGTAGTCGTGCTCGCCGTACGTAATGAAGATCTTCTGGCCGGTGACCAAATAGTGATCGCCCTGCGGGACGGCTTTGGTCTTCACGGCGGCGAGGTCCGAGCCCGCCTGTGGCTCCGTGAGGTCCATCGTGCCCGACCATTCGCCGCTCACCAGTTTGGGAATGAAGGTTTGCTTTTGCTCGTCCGTGCCGCACAACAAGATCGCTTCGATCGCGCCCTGGTTGAGCAGCGGCCCGTTCGAAAATGCCATGTTCGAACCTTGCCACATTTCGAGCGCCGCGGTCCCGATGAGATTCGGCAATCCCTGGCCGCCGTATTCGGCCGGCATCGGCAGTCCGATCCAACCCGCGTCGGCGAATTGTTTGAACGCTTCCTTAAAGCCTTTGGGTGTCGTGACCGTCCCGCCCTCGAAGTGCGCGCCTTCGCGGTCGCCGGTCGCATTGATCGGATCGAGCACCTTCGAAGCGAAATTGCCCGCCTCTTCAAGGATCGCTTCGAGCATGTCGCTCGCGTCCTCATACCCCGGCAGCGCCGCCACCCCCGCGAGGTCCGCGATTTCGCGGGCGTTGAAGACGAGGTCGCGCAACGGTGCTTGGTATGCTGCCATGTGAGATGGTGCTCCGATTTCGGTTGGTGATAGAGAGGCCGAAGAAGTTCTTGAAATCGCCGGCCAATCCCGGGAAAAATCATCCACCACTGACTCCCTTCTCGTACTGCGAAAAATGTCAGTAGTAAGGTGCCCGGGTAAGCGCGCGACCCGCCGCCGAAGCGTGTTTCACGATGATCGTTACCGTAGCTACGCCGCTCGGAGCCCAACTCGTCGCCCGCATCCGGGAGTTGCCGAGCGTGCGGGAAGTCCTTTACGAGCCCGATCTGCTTCCGCCGATCCGGTATCCGAACGATCATGGCGGCGACCCGGCGTTTCGGCGGACCCCCGACGGCGAAGCGCGGTTCGATGCGATGCTCGCTCGGGCGAGCGCCCTCTTCGGCTACCCCGGCGACTCGCCGGCCGGGCTCGCTCACGCGGTGGCCGTCGGGCGCGAGTTGCGTTTCGTCCAGGGCACCGCCGCGGGCGCCGGCGCCGCCGTTCGGCTTGCCAAACTCAGTCCGCCCGATCTCGAGCGCATTACCTTTGCGAGCGCGGCGGGCGTGCACGGCGCCATGCTTGCGGAATTCGTCTTCTATGGATTGCTCGCGCTGCGCAAAGACGCGCGCCGCTTGGCACGCCTGCGGACGGAGCGCAGTTGGGCGCACATCGTACTCGGCGAACTCGACGGCTCGAGCGTGGCGATCGTCGGTATGGGCGGCATCGGCAGCGCGGTCGCGGTGCGTGCTCGCGCCTTCGGCATGAACGTGCTTGCGGTCGTGCGTTCGCAGGAGCCGCATCCGCTCGCCGACCAGACGTTCCCGATCGCGCAACTGCACGAGGCGTTCGCGCGCTGCGACGCGGCGGTCGTCACCCTTCCCATCACCGAGAAGACGGTCGGCCTCATCGATGCACGGGCACTCGGGGCGCTGCCGCCTTCGGCGATCTTCTGCAACGTGGGCCGCGGCGCGGTCGTCGATCAAGCGGCGTTGACCGCGATGCTCCGCGACGGGAAACTTTTCGGCGCCGTGCTCGACGTCTTCGAGCCCGAACCGCTACCGGGGAACCATCCGCTTTGGACGATGGAAAACGTTATCTTCAGCCCGCATACCGCAGCGCTCTCGCAGCACGAAAACGAACGAATCGTCGAATTGTTTTGCGACAACCTCGAACGCATCGCAAAGCGCCTGCCCGTTCGTAACGCGATCGATACCACGGAATTTTATTAGGACATCGCGCTCTCGATACGATCGAGCGTGCGCGCGAATCGTTTTTCCATACGTTTGAGCGCGATCTCGTCGCCCGCGGCTCGGACCGCCGCCGCGAACGCGCGCAGGTCGCGCCGCGCGCCCGTAAAGTCGGGAATCGAAAGGCGAGCGGTGATGGAAGCTTCGCAGGCGAGTTCGTCTGCCGGATCGGTTGCGAGGAGATCGGAAGAAAGAGCCAAAGCCGTCGCGGCGTCGCCGGCGGCGTTCGCGCGGCGGCATAATTGCAGCACCGCATCGCGCTCGAGTTCGCGCAACCGGGCATCGAGGGCGACGTACCAATCGTAGCGCATCAGCGCGGCCCGATCGCGAGCGCGGCACGCTCGCACGAGCGCTTGCAGCCGCCGGCCGAACGCGCCGGGTAACGCCGATTCACGGGCGGCATCCCGCACGAGCGCTTCCGCTTCCGGCAAGTCGACGATAACCGAAGCACCCAGAACGTATCCGTCGCGCGAACTTTGGATCACCGATTCGCCGAGGCGCCGGCGGGCGCGATGAACGATCACTTTGAGGTTCTTCGCCGCCACGGCCGGGTCGTGCTCGGGCCAAACGGCATCGGTGATTGCGTCGCGACAGAGCGGACGGCCGCAAATCGCAAGATAGGTCAAAACTGCTAACTCGCGCGGAGGAACCTCGACCGGACTTCCACCGGCGAAGGCGCAGCCGGAAAGCAATTCGAGCCGAACCTCAATCCCGCTCGCATCGCCGCCGAGATGCGCGGCGTCATCAAGCGGCATCTCCGCATCGGCGGGGCCGACCGCACCGGCTGCGGCGTTCACGAGGTAGCTAAAGATTCGTTTGCAGTCATCGGCGTCGATGCGCGCGACCATTTCGGCGAGCGCACGTTCGGCGTTAGCCGATAACGGGCGGTTCGCGTCGTCGCCAAGGCAACGCTCGCGGCCTAGCGCTCGGGCTAAGCCGAAAGCGTCGCCGGCTCCGTCGCGGAGGCGCTCGACAAACGAGTCGAGATGACGAAAAAATTCAGCAGACACGCCCCGCTAAGTTTGCCCGGCGAAAACGGCCGCCCCTTGCCAAGCTTGGGCGGGGGAGGCTACTTAACCAATTTTTATCATTTGCGGGGCCGCTCATTCGAACCCGCCGATCGTCGTACCACCGTCGATGACGATCGTCTGACCCGTAATAAACGAACCCGCGCGCGACGCCAACATGACGGCGACGCCCGCGACGTCGTCGACGTCACCGAGACGGCCGATGGGATATTGCTTGGTAACGTGTTTTTCGACGTTTGGATCTTCGTAGAGCGCCTTAGCGAAATCGGTTTTGATGATTCCCGGCGCGAGCGCGTTGACGCGAATGTTTTTCGAGCCCCATTCGACCGCGAGATTGCGCACGAGCGCGGAATCGGCAGCCTTCGATAAACCGTAGGTGCCGAGCAGCCGCGTCCCCTTGATGCCGGCGATGCTCGAGACGACGATCGCCGCACCGCCGCCGCGCTCGGCGATGTGCGGCAACGCCATGTTGCAGAGCCACACGTTGGAGCGCACGTTGTTGTTCATGATCTTATCGTAGGCGTCGTCGGGGATGCCGAGCGTCGGACCGAAGTACGGGTTGACCGCGGCGTTGCAGACGAGGATGTCGAGCCCGCCGTACGTCGCGACCGTCGTATCGACGAGCGCCTGGAGCTGCTCCTTATAACCGATATTGCAGGCGACCGCGAGCGCTTCGCCACCGGCCGCTGCGATCTCGTCCCGGCCGGCTTCGCACGCGTCGGCCTTGCGGCTCGAAATAACGACCTTCGCGCCGCGTAGCGCAAACTGCCGCGCGATCGCGCGACCGATGCCCCGTGTCGAACCGGTGATGACGGCGATTTTCCCGGTGAGATCGAAGAGATCGGCCGCGCCCAGGGCCGGTGAAACCGCGTTCATCGCGCGGCGAACGCGGGCGCGCGTTTTTGCAGAAACGCCGACACGCCTTCCATGAGATCGGGGCCCGCGGCGGCCTCTTCTTGCAGTTCGGCCTCCGTTTCGAGCCACGCGGCAAAGTTCGGAAGGACCGCGGCATTGAACGCGCGTTTCGTCAGCCCGACCGCAACGGGCGAGACGTCGGCGAAACGTTTCGCGTACGCCGCCGTCTCGGCTTCGAGGTCTGCGGCCGGCACGACCTTATTGACGATACCGAGCCGGTGCGCTTCCCCCGCGCCGATCCGGTCGCTCGACCACGCGAGTTCGAGTCCGCGGCCGAAACCCGCGAGCACGGGCAGCATGAGGCTCGCGCCGCCGTCGGGTATCAGGCCGATTTTCGAGAAGCCGAGCGTCAAGACGGCATCGTCGGCCGCAATGCGCAGGTCGCAGCAGAGCGCGGTCGAGAGGCCGACGCCGGCGGCGATGCCGTTGAGCGACGCGATCACCGGCTTCTCCATCGTGCGGATCAACGTCACGATCTTATTGTAGCCGCCGCGCAAATGCTCCGCGACCGACACCCGCTCCGGACCCTCGCGGCGCCGAACGAACGTCTCGAGGTCCTGACCGGCCGAAAAACCGCGCCCGCTGCCGCGCAGCACGACGGCTCGCACGGAAGGATCGGTCGCCGCCGCACCGAGTTCGGTCAGCAGCGCTCGGGTGATTTCATCATTGAAGGCGTTCAACTTGTCGGGACGGTTGAACGTCAGCGTCAGGACGGCCCCGGCGCGGGATTGGAGGACCACAGACTCGCTCATACGGCACCCTTCGGCGACGAAAGAATCTTTCATTCGCCTCGACCTTGCCGCATTCGGTAAGCCGGGCCACGTCCGCGGCGCGCCGCCATGCGTTATACATAGCGATATGACGAACCTCACGCGTTCTCGTTTTCTGCTCCTCGGCTGCGGCGCCGTCGCCGGCGCGGCGTTCGTCGGACGCCCGAACCTCGCCGCCGCGGCCGCCGGATACCGGGTCGTGCACAGCGACGCCGAATGGCGGGCGCTCCTGAACCCGCAAGCCTACGCCGTTTTGCGGCAGGCCGCGACCGAAGCTCCGTTTTCGAGCCCGCTCGACCACGAGTCGCGCGCCGGAATCTACGCCTGCGCGGGCTGCGCCCAATCGCTCTTCGCCTCGCGGACCAAATTCGATAGCGGAACGGGCTGGCCGAGCTTTTACGCACCGCTGCCGCGCGCCGTTGCGACCTCCGCGGACGCCTCGCTCATCGAGGAGCGAACCGAAGTCCACTGCAGCCGCTGCGGCGGCCACCTCGGCCACGTTTTCAACGACGGCCCGCAACCGACCGGCTTGCGCTATTGCATGAACGGCGTGGCGCTCGTCTTTCATCCCGGAACGGCTCGCTAAGCGCGTTTGAGGGCGTAGTACGCCCGGGTACGTTCGACGGCGATGCTTGCCACCGCCCATCACCGCCATGCCATGCCGTTCGGCGCCGAAATCGGGCCGGGCGGCGTTCGTTTCCGGCTCTATGCCCCGAGTGCCGCGCGCGTCGAGCTCGTTTACGACTCGGGCGCGGGCGAGCGCGTGGCGGCGCTCGCCCCGTCCGCCGGCGGTTTCCACGAGGTCACGCGCGCTGATGCGGCCGCCGGGACGCGCTACGCATTTCGAAGCGACGGCTTGACGTTTCCGGATCCGGCCTCGCGCTTCCAACCCGATGGCGTCCACGGCCGCAGCCAAGTCATCGACCCGCTCGAATTCACCTGGCCCGAGGCCGGCGATGAAATCGCGCTTCCGTGGAACCGCCACGTCTTCTACGAAATGCACGTGGGCACGTTTACGCCCGCCGGGACCTACGCGGCGGCCGAAGAGAAGTTCGACCACCTCGCCGCACTCGGCGTCACCGCACTCGAGCTCATGCCGGTCGCCGAGGTACCCGGTTCGCGTAACTGGGGCTACGACGGCGTCTTGCCCTACGCGCCGACCCGGAATTATGGGACGCCGACCGAACTCAAGGCGTTCGTCGCGCACGCTCACGCCCGCGGTTTCGCGGTCTTCCTCGATGTCGTGTACAACCACTTCGGGCCCGAAGGGAACTACCTGCACGCCTACGCGCCCGAGTTCTACACCGAACGTCATAAGACGCCGTGGGGCGCGGCGTTCGACGTCGAAGGTCCCGAGCGCGACGCCGTCCGCGCATACTTCATCGAGAACGCGCTCTACTGGATCGAGGAGTTCCGCTTCGACGGGCTTCGCTTCGATGCCGTCCACGCGATCTACGACGGCCCCGCCCGCGGCTTCTTACGCGAGCTCAGCTCGACCGTCGCCGCGCGCACGGGCCGGACCGCGAACCTCGTGCTTGAAAACGATCGCAACGAATCGCCGCTTCTCGAAGCGGGCTTTCGCGCGCAGTGGGCCGACGACGCGCATCATGCCGCTCACGTAGCCCTGACGGGACAAACGGAGGGCTACTATGTCGATTACGCGGCGGATCCGGTCGCAATGGTGGGCCGCACGCTGACCGAAGGCTTCGCGTATCAGGGCGATCCCTCACCGTTTCGCGACGGCGAAAAACGTGGCTTCCCGAGCCGCCGGCTCCCGCTCGGCTCGTTCGTGACGTTCTTGCAAAATCACGACCAGATCGGCAACCGCCCCTTCGGCGACCGCATCGGTGCGCTCACCACGGAAGAAGCGTTGCGGGCGATGCTGGCCGTGCTCTTGCTCGCGCCGCCGCCGCCGTTGCTCTTCATGGGCGAAGAATGGCACGCCGCCACCCCGTTTCAATTCTTTTGCGATTTCGAACCCGAGCTTGCCGCCAAAGTGACCGAAGGGCGGCGCGGCGAATTTGCGGGATTCCCCGAATTTTCCGACCCGCAGGCGCGGGAAAAAATCCCGGACCCCGTAGCGCCCGAAACGTTCGCCAATAGCAAACTCGATTGGGCGGAACTCTCCAAGCCCGCTCATCGCGAATGGCTGCAATACTACTCGAAGCTGCTCGCGCTGCGCGCCGCCGAGATCGCGCCGCGGAATGCGAACGTTCGCGGTACGGACGCGAGTTACGAACGGTTCGGCCCGCGCGGGCTGCGGCTGCGCTATCGGATGGACGACGGCCGGACGCTCGGGCTCGAAGCCAATCTCGGGCCGGAGGCCGCGCCCGGCTCGAGCGAGTCGGCTGCGGGTCGCGTCATCTTCGCTTCGCACGATCCGCTATTCGCGCAGACGGTCGCGCCCCCGTGGAGCGTCCGTTGGACCCTGACATAACGCCGCTTTCGACGTACCGGCTGCAATTCACGCCGCACTTCGGGTTCGAAGATGCCCGCGCGATCGTGCCGTACCTCGCTAAACTCGGCATCGGCGCCATGTACGCGTCGCCGTACCTCAAAGCGCGGCCCGGTAGCGAACATGGATACGACGTCGTCGATCCAAATTCGCTCAACCCCGAGATCGGAACTTCCGAAGAGCATGCGGCGCTGTGCGACGATTTGCACGCCCAGGGACTCGGGCACATCCTCGACTTCGTGCCCAACCACATGGGCGTCGGCGGCCCGGAGAACCCGTGGTGGCAGGACGTTCTCGAGTGGGGCGAAGCTTCGCCGTACGCGCACTACTTCGACGTCGATTGGCGGCCGTTGCGCGCGGAGATGCGCGGGAAAGTTCTCGTCCCGTTTCTCGGAGATTACTACGGCGGCGTCCTGGAACGCGGCGAGCTCGTGCCGTCATTCGATATCGAGACGGGCTCGTTTTACATCGCTTACTTCGACCGCCGTTTCCCGATCGCCACCTCGTGCTACGGCGAATTCTTGGCGCGGGCCGTGGAACATCGCGAAGGGGCGGCGTGGGCGCTGCGGGCCCTCGCTGCGGAGTTCGACGGCGCCTCGCACGAGCGCGCCGCCGAACTGAAAGCCGAACTCGCAAGCGTCGGCCGAGAACCCGCGATTCGTAAGGCGATCGATACGGCGCTCGCGTCGTATCGCGTGACCGCGGCCGATCCCGGCGCGGTCGACCGCCTCGACGAACTGCTGCAACGCCAACACTACCGTCTCGCCTATTGGCGCGTCTCCGCCGACGAAATCAACTACCGGCGCTTCTTCGATATCAACGATCTCGCCGGCGTGCGCGTCGAAGACGCCGAGGTTCTCGGCCAGACGCATCGTTTCGTTTTCGAGTTGATCGCATCGGGCCGCGTCGGGGGGCTGCGCATCGACCACGTCGACGGGCTGTTCAATCCCGGCGGGTACTGCACGCTCTTGCAAGATCGCGCGGCGGCTCTGGGACACCCGCAATACCTCGTGGTCGAGAAAATTCTCGCCCGCTTCGAGACCCTGCGCAACGATTGGCGGATCGCCGGAACGACCGGCTACGATTTCATGAACCAGGTCAACGCGCTCTTTGTCGACGCCCGATCCGAGCTCGCCTTCGATCGCATCTACCGCCGCTTTGCCGGCATCGGCGTCAACTTCGATCAGTTCGCGTATCGCGCCAAACGCGACATCATGCGTTCGACCCTTGCAAGCGAACTCGAGGTGCTCGCGACGATGCTCGACCGCATCGCCGAAACGGACCGGCGCTCGAACGACTACACCTACAACGTGCTCAAAGACGCGCTCGTCGAGACGATCGCTTCGTTCCCCGTCTATCGTACCTACGTAACCAGCGAGAACATCGAAAACGACGACCGGAAATACATCACCTGGGCGACGAACGCGGCGCGCAAACGCAGCGAACTCGGCGACGAGCGCGTGTTCGAGTTTCTCGAACGCGTGTTGACGGTCGCGCTGCCCGAGCAATCGGCGAACTACGACCGGCGCGAGGTCCTGCGCTTCGCGATGAAGTTCCAGCAGTACACGAGTCCGGTCATGGCAAAGGCGGTCGAAGACACGGCCTTCTACCGCTACGTGCGGCTGCTTTCGCTCAACGAGGTCGGCGGCGACCCGCGGCGCTTCGGCGCGAGCCCAAACGCGTTTCATCGCGCCAACTCCGAACGGGCCGAGCACCATCCGCACGCGTTGCTTGCGACCGCGACGCACGATCACAAACGGGGCGAAGACGTCCGCACCCGCATCGACGCGCTAAGCGAAATGCCCGGGCTCTGGGACCGTTCGATCCGGCGCTGGAACCGGCTCAACGAGCTGCGCAAGACGACGCTCGAGAGCGGTCCGGCGCCGACCGAAAACGACGAATACATGCTCTATCAGGTCCTCGTCGGCACCTGGCCGGCCGATTGGCTCGAAGCAGATCCCGCTTCGATCGGCGAGGGTTCGCGTGAGGCCTATATCGATCGAATCGAAACCTATCTCCGCAAGGCGCTGCGGGAAGCGAAGTTTCGCACGAGTTGGACGAATCCGAACGTGCCGTACGAAGACGCCACGCTCGCTTTCGCACGCGACCTCCTGACGCTCGATAAGGGCGACATTTTCTTTGCGGAAATGCAGGGGCTCGCCCGCGAATGCGCGGTGCTCGGCGCGATTTCGAGCCTCGCCCAGACGACGCTCAAGCTGACGGTTCCGGGCGTTCCCGATATCTATCAGGGCTGCGAGTTTTGGGATCTTTCGCTCGTCGATCCCGACAACCGGCGCGCGGTCGATTACGCCTTGCGCTCGCGCACGATCGACGATATGGCCGAACGTGTTGAACGAGGCGAGTCGGGAACCCTGAGCGCGGAACTGCTTCGAAGCTGGCGTGACGGGCGCGTGAAGGCGTACGTAACGTGGCGCCTCCTCCACCTGCGCCGCGAACGCCCCGAAACGTTTCTCGACGGCTCGTACGAACCGCTCGAGACGAGCGGGAACCGGGCGGAACACGTCCTCGCTTTTCGGCGAAACGACATCGTGGTCGTGACGCCGCGGCTGGTGCGGCGCGCGAGCGACCGCGACGGCGCCGCGCTCCGCGTCAAGTTCGAGGACGAACGGGTGCGCTTAGGAGTGCCGGACGCGGGGAGTTTCCCGAAGTACGTCGATCGCTTCACGGGCGCCGTCGTCGAGATCCGAACCGAAGACGGGGTCGCTTATCTCGACGTGCCGCAAACGCTCGGGGCATTTCCGGTCGCCGTGCTCGTTCCGGCGTAACGACCTTGCGCTTACGAAGCCGTCGTCCAAAGAACGGCAAGGGATTCGGACGTCACCGCGGTGACGCGTCCAAGCGCGAGCCCGTGACGTCGGGTAGCGCGGACGCTTCGCGGTCGGCTTGGGCCCGCGTCGTGCCCGGCCCGGCGAACACGGGATTGCCGATCGTCGACACCGTCAGCCCGGCGATTTGGTGGCGCTCGGCGCCCCACGAGCTCGTCGTCGCCGAAAATCCGATGTAAACCCATGGCGGCACGCGCGGCTGCGCTTTCGCGGCAAACACATTGGGGCCACGAGCGCCGACGATCGTCATCGCGGCGATGTCCTCGAGAAAGCCGTTGCCGTCGTGAGCGTCGATTGCGACGCTCAATATGCCGGCCGGCGTTAACGTGATGCGCACGGTCGGCGCGGTCGCCGGCCGCACCGTGACCGCCGGAAACGAGAGCTCGAACGGCAAGCCCGCGGGATAACCCGCTGCGTTTCTCGTCGTGGCGAGGAACGCGTATTTCGTGCTTTCGGCGCCCCGCACGACGACGGCGTTCGGGACCGCTCCCCAGCCGCCCGTGAGTCCGAGATTGAAGTTAGAGAAGTTGCCCGCTTCGTCGAAGCCGACTCCGAGATAACCGTTTTCGAGGCCCGCCCAGGAGCCCGCGGCCGCGTAGCCGAGCGCAAAGTCCGGTGGTCCCGATGCGACGGGCCGCGTTCGGCTTGCGTTCGTCATGAAGAAGACGAGACCGTCGGCGCCGGGGCGGGTTCCATCGAATGAATACGCGGTGAACGTGATGATAAGGCCCGCCGCCGTCGAGAGCGCCTTATTCGCGATAACAAAACCGCTCGAGTTCCGGGCGGAGGGCGTGAGCTGCAGAGCTCCCGCACCCTGGGGGTCCTGCGGCGCGCCGGCCCCGCAGGCCGGAATGGAGCCGGCCGTCGAACCAGGCGTGCCCGCGGTCAGACAGGCCGCACCGCTCGAGGTAAATTCGGCAACGTTCGATCCTTCGAACGAGACGTCGAGCAGCCGCTGCGCTTCCGGCGTGGCGGCGAGAACCGCGAGCGAGGCCGGGCGGCGGACCGAAAAGTGCCCGCCCGCGGGCCGGATGACGTTCGGTGCGCTCGGGGGCTTTATTAGCAGCGGCGCGGCGAACGCCGGGTACAACGCGGCGTCGCTCACTGCAAAGAGGGCGATCGCGAAGAGAGCGGGGGACGGTTTGTAACGCATGAGGCCTTTTCATAGCTCGGCACTGGGCCACTCCCGAGCATATGCGACCCGGCGAACTTACCACAGAGTCAGAAACGCTTTAACGACGGGGCGAAAGCACTAATCGAGGCGTTGATGCGCGCGGTTATCGGCGACAAAATCGACCTTTGGGCCTTTAGCCCTTGCCCGTTATCGCCGGTCAGAACGACCGGCGCTCGACCCCGCCTACCGCACGATCAAACCGTCGCTCCGAGCGGCGCGGCGATGTCCTCCAACTTGCGGCCGGCCGCCTCGACGCCGTAGCGCATTTCCACGACGGCCGCCCCGAACATGAGCGCCGCCGCGACGGCGTAGCCGACGAGCACCATGTTCGGCTCCTTCGTCGCGATCAGTCGCCCGTAAAAACTCGGAGCGACGGCACCGCCGACGAGCGTGCCGACGCTATAGACCAGCGCGATCGCCATCGCCCGAATCTCGAGCGGAAAGATTTCGCTCACCGTCAGGTAGGCGGCACTCGCTCCCGCCGACGCGACGAAGAACGTCACGCACCAGCAGAGCGTGATCGTTACGGCGTTCAAAGCTCCCAAAACGAAGAGCACGCCGGTAACGAGAATGCCGGCGCCGGCGAACGCGTAGGTAAAGGCGATCATCGGCTTCCGCCCGATCCGGTCGAAGAGCCGCCCGAGGATGAGCGCCCCGGCCAAATTCCCAATCGAAAAGGGCAACGTATACCACCCGACGTCCGAGGGCGCGACCTTGAAGAAGTTCGTAAGCACGAGGGAGTCGGTGAATACGAAGGCGTTGTAGAGAAACGCTTGAGCGATCATCAGCGAGAACACGACGATCGTGCGCTCGGGATAGGTCTTGACCATCGTTTTGAGGATGTCGGCGAAGCCATGACGACGCTTGGGATCGAGCTTCATCTCGCCGTCGGGCTCCGGAAGTTCGTCACCACCACGTTCCCGGCGAATCCCGCTCTCGATCGCCTCCATGTTCCGTTGCGCGTCATCGACGAGATCGTGCGTGATCTGCCAGCGCGGGCTCTCCGGAATGCCCTCGCGCACGAAGATGATGCCGAACGCCAGTACCGCGCCGATGCCGAACGCGATGCGCCAGCCGTAGGCCTGGTTCACGACGTGTGGATTGAGCAGTAGGATGCTCGCACCGCTGCCGAGGATCGCCCCGAACCAATACGTGCCGTTGATCGCGAGATCGACCCAGCCGCGATGGGCCGCGGGGATCAGCTCGTCGATCGTCGAGTTGATGGCCGAATACTCCCCGCCGATTCCAAAACCGGTCAAGAAACGGAAGACGAGAAAACTCGGCTCGTTCCACGAGAACGCCGTCAGCAGCGTCGCGGCAACGTACCACCCGAGCGTAATGATGAACAGCCGCTTGCGTCCGAAGCGGTCCGTGAGATAGCCGAAGACGAGGGAGCCTGCCACCGCACCGACCAGATAGCTGGTCGCCGCATTCCCGACCGCCTCATCGGAGAGGCCGAGCGCCGACGCATCCTTGAGGCGCGCGCCGATCGAACCGACCATCGTGACCTCGAGGCCGTCGAGAATCCACGTGATGCCGAGTCCGATGACGATGACCCAGTGCCAGCGGCTCCACGGCAGGCGATCCAACCGCTGCGGAATATTCGTTGCAATCTGCGCCATCCCGCAATTCCTTCCCCGATATCGCGCGGCGTAAGAACGCTTACGGCGCCGGCTCGAGACTTGAGGTTACGATCCGATCGAACACAACCGTAGGAGCCGAAGATGATCGACCGCCGAATGCTTCTCGTCGCCGCGTTCGCCCTTGCGACCGCCGCATCGCTTCGTCCTGGCCTCCAGCCCGCGGGAGCCGCCGAATCCGCGGGAGCCGCCGAAGTGGGACTCGAGCCGCTCGTTCGCTACGGCACGTGGCTCGCCGCACGGCCGGCAGCAAGCGACCTTCGCGGTAAGGTCGTGCTCGTCGACGTCTTCACGTTCGGTTGCGGCAACTGCCAGAACGTGACGCCGAACCTGCGGGCGCTCTACCGCAAGCACGATGCGAACCTAGCGATCGTCGGCGTTCACACGCCGGAGACGCCCTACGAAACGGACCGTTCGAACGTGGCCGCCAATCTCGCGAAGCAGGGCATCGCGTGGCCCGTCGCAATCGACAACGCGCATACGCTCTGGGATGCGTATGCGATCGAATACTGGCCCACGCAATTGATCTTCGACAAGCACGGCGTCTTACGCAAGACCGTCGTCGGCGACTCTCAGGATAGCCTCGTCGACGACACGGTCGCGGCGCTGCTGAAAGAAAAATAGAGGCGCCGTTTCCGGCGCCTCCACAGTTCGCTTGGGTCCGGGTTAGTGCGCGGCGGTCGCGTGGCCGTCGTGGAACTGTTCGAGTTCGGTCGAGCCGTGCAGCGCCGTCGTCGAGGATTTGCCTTCTGCGACGACTTGCGCGATCTCGTCGAAGTAGCCGGCGCCGACCTCGCGCTGATGACGCGTCGCGGTGTAGCCGTCTTTCTCAGCCGCGAATTCTTCTTGCTGCAGCTCGGAATAGGCCGCCATGCCGCGCGACTTGTATTCTTTGGCAAGCTGGAAGAACGAATGATTGAGCGCGTGGAACCCGGCGAGCGTGATGAACTGGAACTTGTAGCCCATCGCGGCGAGTTGCTCTTGGAAGGTCTCGATATCGCGCTGCGATAGCTTGAGCTTCCAGTTGAACGACGGCGAGCAGTTGTACGCGAGCCACTTACCGGGAAACTGCGCGTGCACTTCCGCCGCGAAACGGCGCGCTTCATCGATATTTGGTTCCGAGGTCTCGCACCAGATCAAGTCGGCGTACGGCGCGTACGCGAGGCCGCGCGCGATCGCGGCGTCGAGGCCGCCGTTTAAGCGAAAGAACCCCTCTTCGGTTCGCTCGCCGTAGATGAACGGCTTATCCGCCGGATCCACGTCGCTCGTGATCAACTGCGCGCCGTTCGCGTCGGTGCGCGCGACGAGCACCGTCGGAACGCCCATGAGGTCCGCCGCGAGCCGGGCCGAAATGAGATTACGGACGGCGGTCTTCGTCGGCAGGAGCACCTTGCCGCCCATGTGGCCGCACTTCTTCTCCGAAGCGAGCTGGTCTTCGAGGTGAACGCCCGACGCGCCGGCTTCGATAAAGGCCTTGACGATTTCGTGAACGTTGAGCGCGCCGCCGAAGCCCGCTTCCGCATCGGCGACGATCGGCGCGAAATAATCGACGTGTTCTTTGCCCTCGGCCTGTTGGATCTGATCGGCCCGCTGGAAGGCGTTGTTGATCCGCTTCACGAGCGCAGGTGCGGAATTCGCGGGGTAGAGGCTCTGATCGGGATAGGTCTGCGCGGAAAGGTTTCCATCCGCGGCAACCTGCCAGCCGGAGAGGTAGATCGCGTTCAGGCCGGCCTTGACTGCCTGCGTCGCCTGTCCGCCCGTGAGCGTGCCTAAAGCCGCAACGTACGGCTCGTTCGAAAGGTGCTTCCACAGCTTTTCGGCACCGAGACGGGCGAGCGTGTAATCGATGTGAATCGATCCCCGCAGACGGACGACGTCCGCCCCGGCGTAGGGACGCCGGACTCCGGCCCAGCGGGGGTCCGATTCCCACATGAGTTCGAGTTGCTTTGCGTCGCTGAAGTCTGGCACTGGCACGCGGTTCCGTCCTCTCGAAGATGGATGCACGGTAAAGAGTTCTTTCAAATTGGGTGATGCGCTTCTCAACCTTGGACCGGTGCAGTACGCATCTATGACGCCCTTTCCCTTCGCACCGCGAATCCAAAAGCCCGAATCTCGGGACGGGAGCGACCTGGGCTTCCTTAAGACCCGCTCAAAAGGTCGTGGTACTGCGCGCGGAGGTCCCGCTTGAGGAACTTGCCGACACCCGTGCGCGGAATCGTATCGACGAAGACGATCCGGTCGGGAATCATCCACTTGGCGACCCGCTCGCCGACCCACGCTTGGAGAGACGCCTCGTCAACCGTCTTGCCTTCGCGGAGCGCGACGACGGCGACCGGGCGTTCGACCCAGCGTTCGTGCGGCAAACCGATAACCGCCGCTTCGCGCACGGCCTGATGCCCCATCAAAAGATTCTCGAGATCGACGCTCGATATCCACTCGCCCCCCGATTTAACGAGGTCTTTCGAACGGTCGACGATCTGCATGTAGCCGAGCGCATCGACCGTACAGACGTCGCCCGTGTGAAAATAGCCGTTGTTGAAGATCGGCAGATCGTTCCCGACGCGGAAATACGACGCGGTAACCGCGGGCCCGCGCACCCAAAGATCGCCGGCCGATTTACCGTCACGCGGGATTTCGTTGCCGTCGTCGTCGAGCAGTTTCCAGGCGACGAGCGGCGTGAATCGCCCCTGTGAGAGAAGCGCTTTGCGCTGCTCTTCCCACGGCGCGTCCTGCAGTTCGTCGACCAAGCGGGACACCGTGCCGATCGGGCTCATCTCGGTCATGCCCCAAGCGTGCACGACGCGAATGTGCCGCCGCTCCAGATCGTCGAACAGCGACGGCGGGCAAGCCGAACCCCCGATGACGAGCGTCTTGAGGCTGGGCAAAAACGTATCGCTCGATTCGAGCGCATCGCGCACGGCGAGCCAGACGGTCGGCACGCCGAGCGCCATGGTCACTTTTTCATCGTTGACGAGATCGATAACGCTCTTGGGATCGAGCTTCGGTCCCGGCATCACGAGGTTCGCGCCGACCATGGGCGCGAGATAGGGAATTCCCCAAGCGTTGACGTGAAACATCGGCACGACCGGATAGACCGTGTCGGACTGCTTCACGGCGAGCGCCTCCGAAAGCCCGGCCGCAAAGGCGTGCAGCACGGTCGAACGATGCGTGAAGAGGACGCCCTTCGGATCTCCCGTCGTCGCCGAGGTATAACACAAAATCGCGGCGGACTTCTCGGAGAGGCCGGGCCAGGCGAACGTCTCGGGCTTGCCGGCGAGAAGCTTCTCGTAATCGTGCGCGCCCGGCAACGCGTCGCTCTGTCCCATCACGACGAACGGCAACGAGAAATCCGGGCGCGTCGCCATGGCCTTGGCCACCGCCGGCGCGAGCGACGCGTCGACGAAGACGAGCTTGTCGCCCGCATGGTCGAAAACCCACGCAACTTGCTCGGGAAAGAGCCGAATGTTCGTCGTGTGGAGGACCGCGCCGATCATCGGCACCGCGAAGTACAATTCGAGATGGCGGTGCGTGTTCCAGGCGAAGCTCGCAACGCGGTCGCCGGGCCGAATGCCGAGTTCGACCAAGGCGTGCGCCAGTTGGGCGACCCGCTTGCCGAATTCGGCGTAGGTGTGCCGCACGGTCGTACCGTCGTCGAGCCGCGAGACGATCGTTCGCGACGCGTTGTTTTGCAGCGCGTGTTCGAAGATCCAGCCGATCGTGAGATCGACGTCCATCATCGTGCCGGCGAGCGCGGTGGTCGTGTCGAGCCGCGGGTCCATCATCTTCATTGGTTTTCTCCTAAAGGATTTTGCCGTCGTCGTCGGCGCCGAGAACGATCTTGCGAACGATCGCGATCGGCGGATCGCCGTGTGCGAGGAGCGCGTCGTGAAAAGATTCGAGGCTATAGCGGCTGCCCGCGGACTTGGCGTAATCGCTACGCAACTTGAGCAGTTCCAGTTTACCGAGCGTGTAATAGCCGTAGAGCGGGTCTTGCGTTCCGCGCAGCGCCTCGCGGCGAGCGATCTCCGGGTCGACGAAGGCGTTGCTTTCGAAAAACGCCGTAGCTTCGTCCACGGTCATGTTCTGCGTGTGCTCCCGTAAACCCACGAGGTAGCGGCACTCGCGCAACAGCGCGCCTTGGAGCTGCGCGAGCCGGACCCGCGGGTCCCCGTCGCCCCAGCCCTCGTCGACCATCATTTGCTCGTCGTAGTGAGCCCAACCCTCGGTGAACGACGGGCTCGGCAAGAGCTTGCGGATCAGCGAAAGCTTCTCGCCGCGGTCGAGGGCGAAATTGACGTAGTGGCCGGGCATCACTTCGTGGGCGCTCACGATCGGAAAGAGAAAATCGTTGAAGAACGCGAGGAACGCCTCGGTCCGCTGGGCGCTCCAGGCCGGTTCCGCCGGCGTCACGTAATAATAGGCTGCCGTGGCCTTGGTCTCGAGCGGACCGGGCGCATCCATCGCGGCGAAAATGGTCCGGCGCGCGAACGCGGGCGTCACCACGACGCGAACGTCGTTATCGGGCGGCAGCGTGACGAGGTGATGCGCGAGGACGAAGGCGCGCAACCGTTCGAGGTCGTCTCGCGCCCGCTCGAGCACGGCGCCGGCTGCCGGGTGCGAAGCGGCGAGCGATGCGGCGACCGCCTCCGGCGGCTTTGCGGCGTCGATCCGCTTTGCCGTGGCGATGAAATCTGCCCGCGTCGTCGCCAGGGCACGTTCGCCGACGGTTTCGTACGTGGCGAGCGAAATCGGGACGAGTTCTTGGAGCCGAAGCTCTTCGGCGAAGTTCGCCGCGCCGATCGCGAACGTGCCGCTCGGATGAGCGAACGGGCCGGACTCGAGGGCGCCCGCATATCGCCGGATCGCGCTCACCGTCGCGGCGTTGGCGGACTTGAACGCTGCCTGAAGCGCGCCGTCGCGTTCCGGCGCAAACGCTTCGGGAACGGCGTTCGTGAAGAAATCGAGCGTGCCGGCGATCTCTTCGCGGGCGAGCGCGGCGGTCGTCGCGTCGACGCCGCTCACGTTTTTCGCGGCGTCGTCGAGCATCGCGGGAAGTGCGAGTTCGCGCGCCACCGCCGCATGCATCCGAACGCCGAGCGGCGCGTAGTCGCGCGACATCAATCCGTAGAGGCTCTCGGCCGCGAGGCGCGTGTACGCAGCCGGATCGTGCTTCCACGTCTGGCGCGTACCGAGCCGTAAAATCGTTAATTCGAGCCTGCTTTGGAGAATTTGGGCGTCGTCGGCCGCCTCGGCGCCCATGGTTCCGGGGTCGATCGCGCGCAGTTGCGCGAGCGTCGTGCGGGCGAGTTCGAGGCGCGCGCGGTAGCCGTCCGCGTCGAACGACCCGATGCGCTCGTCGCCGTCGTGCACGCCGGCTTTCGTGGCGTCGATCGGGTCGAGTTGCCAACGCTGCTCGAAATAGCGCTGGGCGAGGGCGTCGAGCCGGTCGTCACCGATCGGGCGCGCGGGTTGCGCGCCCGCCGCGGATGCGAGCGCCAGCGCGAACGCGACGGCGAGCGCGGGCCGCCGCAGCGAAAGCGGGGCCACGTTCCTTAGCGCCGGTTTGCGGGCACTAGTCCTCGCTCTCGTGGAGGTGCAGGTGCGTGCCCTCCTCGGCCTCGTCGAGAACTTCGCGCGCCTCGGCAAGAACCGAAGCCGAGAGATCCGCCCCGCCGTCGATCGTCCCGTCCTCGGCCAGAAAGTCGCTCTCGGCCCAGTCTTCCCACGTCTCGAGCGGCTCGTCGTCGACCTGGAGCGGAAAACGAACGCAGAAGCCCTGTTCGAGGTGAAGGCCGGTCACGGTCACGCTCGTTCCGCGCGGAAAGAACGTCCCGTCTTTCCAGAGGGTGCCGTAGGTCGTCTGGTACTGTTGTCCGATTCGTAACGCTTCGATCGTGCCGTAGCCCCCGCAGTGGTCGTACGCCAATTTTGCCGCCCGGCGGCTTGAGTCTTTGCGCCGTGCCGCGTATCCTCGCCGAAGATGAAAGACTCCCCCGCCTGGAAGGTCGTCGCCTCGGATATCGTGATCGAGACGCCGCACCTTCGCTTGCGGCGCGATCAGGTCGAGCTTCCCGACGGCCGGCAAATCGGCGACTACTTCGTTCGCGAATCGCGCGGCTTCACGATCGTTTTCGTTCTCACCCCCGACGAGCACGTCGTTCTCGTTCGCCAGTACAAGCACGGCATCGGCACGATCGTACTCGAGTTGCCCGCCGGCGGAATCGAGGCCGGCGAGGATCCGGCGACCTGCGCCCGACGCGAGCTTGCCGAGGAGACCGGCTACGTGGCCGACCCGCCCGACCTCGAACTCGCGGGCAGTTTCATTCAGGATCCGACCGGGTCGTCGACCCGTTACCACGTGTATTTCGGCCGCAACGCGCGTCCGCTCGTCGCCACGGATTTCGACGATACGGAGGACATCGACGTCGTCCTCGTACCGCTGCGCGAATTGCGCGGACTGCTTCGCGACGGTACGATCGACGTCGGAACCCAGGTCGCTTCGATTTATTACGTTTTAGATCGGCTCGGAATATTGTCGGGCGAGTGATCGAAAGAGCAAAAGAAAACGTCGTGCGCTCAACGGTCGCTGCGAAGGTGCCGCTTGCGAAAACGCGAGGGCGGGCGCGCAGCCGCGGGCGATGCGGGCGAACGCAGCGCAGCACGTAGCGCCGCAAGCGAGCCGAAGGGAAACACCCGATCGAGCGTCGCTGCCACGACGTGCGCCTCATCGCGGCGCACGGACCACAGACCGATCGCGCGCGCAAATTCGCTCGAAAGTAAATCGAGGCCCGGCGAATAGGGCGTAAGCGCGGGCACGACGACGAGCGCGTCGCTCGCGACGAAAGCGGGCACGCTCGAGCCGCCGCCGAGATGCAGGCTCGGGTGCAGGTGCCCGATGATCGCCGGCCGTCCCAGGGCCGCCGGACGGTCACCGTGGACGAGGAGCCAACCGTCGCGTTCGCATTCGTCGACCGTATCGCCGAGGACGGCGAACGCGCGCGAGCGCCCTTCGTGATTTCCCGCCACGAGCGTGACGGCGGCGACCTCGCGGAGAATGTCGAGTCCGTCGCGCACCGCCCGGACGGCGCCCGAACTCATCGCCGAACCGTGCACGATGTCGCCGAGGAACACGATCTCCCGCGCCCCGGCGCCGCGGGCGACGATTCCGAGCGTCGCAACGATTTCCGCGGTACTCCAAAGCGGTAGCGCTCCGCCGACGACGTCCTCGTACGCGAGATGCGCGTCCGCCGCAATCAGCGTGCGCGACTGCGTCAGCCACGCGAGCCCCGGCGCGAACGCTTCGACGCCGCGCGCGAGGACGCACGACGGAACGGCTGCCGACGGAGTCATCACGCGCTACGAATTCGCGAAACGCTCGAACACATCCTGACGGACTAGCCGGAAGCGACCGAGTTCGCGGAGTGCGATCGAAGTTCCGCGGGATACGAGCGAACCTCGTTTAGCGCGACTCACCGGGTCTTGTCGAGCCCGCGCTCCCCGGGAAAGACTTCAACTGTAGGCGGCCTTGCACGGACCGTACGTCGCATCTTGTAAGGCGACGACCAATCGAACAAGCACGCCCCGCGTCGAGTATGGAATCCTTAAGAGAAGCTCCTGACATCACGGTGTCAGGAGCCTCTTGGTATCGTGGGCGCACCTCACCGGATTCGCAAAGGAGCACCCACGATGTCCAACAGTACGACGATCGCGCGCGGCGTCGCCGCCGTCACCTGGTTCGAGATCCCGGTCGTGGATTTCGACCGCGCGCGGCGATTCTACAGCACGATCCTCGAAATCGACTTGCCCGAAAGCATCTTCACCGGGGACCGGATCGCCGTATTCCCGTACGAGCGGCCGGGTGTCGGCGGCTGCCTTGACGAGGGCGTGAAGCGGGCGCCGTCGGCCGAGGGGACCCTCGTCTATCTCGACGTCAACGGCCGTCTCGACCGGACGCTGGAGCTGGTGGCGCCGGCCGGCGGCCGGGTCGTGGCGGCCAAGGAAGCGCTGCCGCCGGGCCTGGGATTCACGGCGCACATCATCGACTCTGAGGGGAATCGCGTCGGCTTGCACGCGATTTCCTAAGCGATGCGACGTGCCGACCGCCTCTTTACGATCGTCCAGCTCTTGCGAGGCGGCCGGCACGTCACGGCGCGGCGGCTCGCCGAACGTCTCGAGGTCTCGGAACGAACGATCTACCGTGACGTCGACGAGCTCACGCTCTGCGGCGTCCCGATTGAAGGCGAGGCGGGCCGCGGGTATCGGCTGCCCAAGACCTTCGAAGTCCCGCCGCTGATGTTCGACCGCGACGAGATCGAAGCGCTGGTCGTCGGCGTGCGGCTCGTCGAAGCCTGGTGCGGGCCGGGCCTCGCGGCTTCCGCGCGCGCCGCACTGGCTCGCATCCGCGGCGCGGTGCCCGCCGCGCTGATCGAGCGCATCGACGACTCTCCCGTGTACGCGCCGCGTTTTGCGCGCGGCGCCGGACCGCCCCACTTCGAACTCGCGCACCAGGCAATCGCGGATTCGCGGCGCATCGGGCTGCGCTACGTCAGCGACGACGGCACGTCCAGCTTCCGCGCGATCCGGCCGCTCGGACTCTACTTCTGGGGGAAGGTCTGGACGCTCGCCGCCTGGTGCGAGCTACGCGCCGACTTCCGAAGTTTCCGCCTCGACCGCATGCGCGAGCCGATCCTCGGCGAAGCGTTCGCCACCGAACCCGATAAGACGCTCGACGTCTTCCTCGCGCGCGCCAGGGCCGAAGTTGCTCCGTCCTGACATACGGGAACGTTCGTTACGGGGGTGTGCGGCCGAGGCTCGAATGAGCGAACTCTCGCGTTCAAACTCACGCCTTGCGATGCGACGGAGATCGCGCGACCTGCGGCCGAGGTCTGGCGCGAACTGATCGCCGATCGGGCTTTCGGGTGGTGTCGCGCACTCGGCGGTGCGCAGTGGGCGTCGCCGCGGCCGTTCGGCGTCGGCGCGACGCGAACGATGCGCGTCGGTCGAAGCGTTATTCGCGGCAGCGCGCATCGGCGCGATCGTCGCTTGCCAAAACTGGCGCTTGGCGCCTGCCAGCGAGGCAGAGAGAAGGTCATGCGCACTACGCAACAATTCAGCAATACGCTGCCGCTCGAGATGGCGGAAGCCGTGCAAGACAAAATCAAGTCTGGTTCGCGACGGTGTGCGCTCTCTGATCGAGTGCAACGCGGCGGTTGGACGGTGGCTGCGTGAACAAGTCGCGGCCGGCCATGAAGAGCATCTGTCAGACCCCTGCAAGGTCATTCCGGCAGAGGAAGTTCTCGGCCGCATAAAGACGCGCCGAAAACCAAAAGCGTGAGACTTCGTGCGGGTCGTCTTCACGCCGCTTGCAGAACGTCAACTCGATCGCCTGCACGCATACAGTTCGACGCATTCGGGCGACAAACGCGCGGATGCGTTCATCCGGATACGTAGGAGGTCCGGATCAAGTAAAGAGGCGTATACGTTACAACGGGTTCGGACTCTAACCGACGATGAGGCAATTTACAGTATACAGTCAGATGTAACTTGAGATTCTTAGGAAGGCGCGGTTGATCTGATGCGCTCTCCCGCAGTTGGGTATTTCCGGAGGCTGCACGCCGCCCGCCATATCGCTGTGGGGGCGTTACTAGCAGCGCTATCTCCGGTCGCCGGAGTGCAGCCGGCGATCGCCGCCCACGATCGGGTTCGCTTCGCGCTCGTCGGCGAACCGACGTCCCTCAATCCGCTGTTTCTGGCCGGAACCTGGTTTTCGCTGGTCAGCGAACTCGCATTCGAACCGCTCTTGCGGCTGGGTTCGAATGGCGAGATGGTGCCGGCGCTTGCGACCGAGGAGCCGAGCATCAAGAACGGCGGCATTTCCGCGAATGGACGCACGATTCGGTTTCACTTGCGGCGTGGGACCGTCTGGTCCGACGGGTATCCGGTCACGTCGGCCGATGTGAAATTCGGCATCGATGAATGGCTCAATCCGAAGAATATCATAGGGAGCCGCAATGGGCTCGATCAGATTAGCGCGATGCACACGCCCGATGCGCAGACGATCGTGTTCGAGCTCAAACGTGCGGACGCCAATGCGTTCGTGGCGATCGAACAGCAAGCGCCTCTGCCAAAGCATTTGCTGGCGAGGTTCGATGACCTCAACCATGCCGCTTATAATACGCTGCCGGTCGGGAACGGTCCGTATCGCGTTGCTTCGTGGCGGCGCGGCGACGACGTCCGTTTCGAGGCGAACGAGCGTTATTGGCGCGGCCGCCCCAAAGTCCCGGTGATCGACGTGCGCATCATCCCCGATGTGGCGACGGCGCTTTTGCAATTCCAAACGCACGAGATCGATTTGGTGCGCGTCCCGCCGTCGCAGATGACCCGTCTCCCAGCGGCGGGAATCAACCGCGCGATCGCACCGTCGCTCGAGTGGACGCAGATCGGGTTCAACTTTGCAAATCCGGCACTGGCCGACAGGCGCGTCCGGAAGGCCGTCACGCTGGCCATCGACCGCGAGAAAATCGCGGCCGTTGCCGGTCACGGCCTGTACAAAACAGATCGGGTGATGTTGCCCATGTTTCAATGGGGGCTCGATCCGGGAGTTCGTCTGCCGTCGTTCGACGCGACCGCAGCAAATCGGCTTCTCGATGCCTCCGGCTGGACCGTCGGGCCGGACGGAACCCGCCACAAGGGCGGCCAATCACTCGACCTCACGATGGTCTTTGAGACGGGCGGCGACGCCATTCTGCCGACAACGGTGGCAGCCGATCTCAATGACGTGCACATCCACGTCGACGAAAAAGGCTTTCAATCTGGGTTGCTGTTCGATACCGCGCCCGCCGGGGGGATTTTGGCGTCGGGAAAGTTCGATCTCGCGCTGCTGTCGCTGCAGACGAACCCCGACCCCGATGTGTCGTGGCTCTTCGCTTGCAACCAGCGTGCACCGGCAGGCTTCAACGACTGGCACTACTGCAGCGCGCACCTCGACGCCGACTTGCAGCGCGCGGCAGCGGCGGCATCGGCGTTCGACCGTACTCTTGGGGCCCACGCCCTCGCGTCGGTCCAGCGCGACCTGCTCACAGATGCGGCCTTCCTTCCGCTGTTCCGGATCGACGATATGTGGGCATCGGCGACCTGGCTTCACGGGCTCAATCCGTCGCCGTACGATGCCTTCTGGAACGTCTACGATTGGTCGATCGGCGACCCGTAGGAGCTTAGTTAGCGGAGTTTGGTCCGGC
>Ga0116227_10006379_pt1 | contig 23936 bp, 22 predicted proteins | sample S1TSphgellanicum_FD_89693 | JGI IMG/M metagenome (GOLD analysis project Ga0116227, IMG submission 89693) | Host-associated microbial communities from peat moss isolated from Minnesota, USA - S1T2_Fb - Sphagnum magellanicum MG | ecosystem: Host-associated > Plants > Peat moss > Unclassified...
AAAACCCGACGATGGATCCGATCATAATTTTCGCTCAATCTTACGTCGGCAATCTGTAGCGAAAACCGTGGCGTAACCTTAAATGATCTACTGCCTACGGCGAGTTGGCGAAGGTCGCCAGCGTTAGATGGCTGGGTTTGATTCCGCTTCGGCATGCCACACCAAATATAGCGAAATTAAAAGGCTCGAGGGCACTTCCGACATTGCCAGAAAATGATGCTCATCATTCCATGTATGCCGGGATGCAGGCTCGCCGGCAGCGTAGCTTGCATATTCCTGATCGGCGTTTTGAACAGACTATAGAGGATCTGTCCTGTCCCGAGGCTTACATTCTCCATGAAACAGCATCGATAACGGTTTTGACAAGCGGCCTTATCAGCCGACTTTTGAAGCATCATAACGTGCGAGTAGTGTCGTCCGACCTCGTGTCGAATGCACAGGACGAGGTTTTGCGGCTCTTTGATCCAAGCAACCGCATAGTATATTTTTCAGAAATAGTGTTAGACTACTATTTCTTCAAAAGACCCGGTTAAAGTTATCGCCGCGGCTTCTTGAGAGAATGGTCGAGATAATCGAGCCCAACGGCCGTTTCTAGATCAGAGCTCTGCTGGGAAACGAAGCATGACTAAAGACTGACGACGCCATCGGCCAATCGCCAAATAATTCTTTAATCTAGGCGCCATGGAATGATGGCTCTTTTACAAAGATCTTTATTGCATCTGCGATAACCGCAGCTGTAGGCGCAAACGCGTTCTCCAGGGGTTTGGAAAATGGCACCGGACTAAATGCGCCCCCAAGGCGCATTGCCGGTGCCTTGAGCTGGCCCCAAAGTGACTCGTTAATGACCGCAGCGATTTCCGCGCCGATACCGAATTGCATAACAGCTTCGTGTACGATCATGGCACGGCCGGTTTTTTTGGCGGATTTTAGCACTGTTTCGCGATCCCATGGAGAAATTGTCCGCAAATCTATAACCTCAACTGAAATACCTTCACCAGCCAATGTTCTTGCCGCCTCCAGGCACTCAAGTAGCATTCTGGAATAAGATATAATCGTGACATCCCGGCCTTCATGCGCAACGTTTGCCTTGCCAATCGGCACAAGTTCCTTCGTTACCGGGCCAGGCGTCCAATAGCTCGGGAAATTCTCAATAAATAAGACAGGATCATCATCCTCGATTGCGGAACGCAAAAGACCATAAGTATCATTGGGGTTTGAAGGTGCAACCACCTTTATGCCGGGGGTATGCGCAAACCAAGCCTCAAGATAATCGCTGTGTTGACCGCCAGTTGAGAACCCAACGCCGGTCATAGTGCGGATCACCAGCGGCACGTTGGTCTGACCGCCAGACATAAACCGAAGTTTCGCGGCATGGTTGGTAATCATATCCATTGCAATCGTAACAAAATTCATCAACATGATTTCTGCCACTGGACGATAGCCACCAATAGCAGCGCCAATTGCCGCACCAACAATCGCCTGCTCCGAAATCGGCGTGGTCGCAACGCGATCACTGCCAAAACGTGTGGATAATCCCTTGGTGGCACCCATCACCCCACCCCCTTGCTTGTCGCCGACGTCCTCGCCCAATATCAGGACTTTTGGATCGGCTTCCATCGCATCACTCAAAGCAAGGTTGATCGCCGCAATCGTAGTAAGTTTCATGACTTCGTTCATTACACTGATCCTTACGCAATTTCTTGAGCGAAAACGTCACGCTTTAATTCGATAACATCCGGGTAGTCTGCCTCGTAGGCAGCTGTCTGAGCCGCGTCGAGCTCGGTTTCGATCGCTTCCTCGATAGCCGCCAACTCAGCTTCCGAAGCTATGTTTTCTAAGATCAGACGATTCCGTAGAATCGGCATCGGATCACGTTTTTCGGCAGCCGAATAAATATCCTTGTCGATGTAACCGCCCTCATCGCCGACCAGGTGTCCATTAAACCGGAATGTCATTGCCTCGATCAACGTCGGGCCTTCTCCGGCACGTGCACGCTCGATCGCGATTTTTGCCGCGCCATACATTTCATCCGGATCGTTGCCATCGATGGTTACTCCCGGCATGCCATAGCCGGCCGCACGGGTAGAAAGTTTTTCAACGCGTGTTGAATCGGAAAAGGTGGTGTGCTCAGCATACAGATTATTTTGGCAAACAAAGATTACCGGCAACTTCCAAACCGCCGCTAGATTAACAGATTCATGAAATGCGCCGATGTTGGCAGCGCCGTCGCCAAAATTGGCGACCGAGACACGGCCTTTTCCATCAAGCTTGGCTGCCCAGCCCAGACCATTGGCGATCGGCATTGATGATCCGACGACCCCAGTTGTGACCATCATACCTTTTGCCGGATGGGTCAGATGCATGGGGCCGCCTTTACCTTTACATGTGCCGCTAGCTTTGCCGGCGAGTTCCGCCCACATCTCCTTCAATGGGAAGCCCTTGGCCAGCATGTCATGAATGCCGCGATAGATCGTGCAGATGTAGTCATCGTCGTCTAGATTGACCGAAATCGCTGATGGAATAATTTCTTGCCCGCGCGTGGAGTAATATGGTGTTACGAGGCGGCCAGCCTTTATCTGCCGGATGACACGTTCGTCGTTCTGTTTAATCAAAGTTGCTTTCTTGTATATTTCAAGAAGCGTTTTCGCGCCTGGCTTTGGATAATTGGACATATTATTGCTTCCTTTTGCCGCTATTTATGATCCGAGAAAAGGTCCCGGCTGATTATCTGCTTCATGACCTCTGCTGCCCCTCCGGCGATACGTGTAATTCTGGCGTCAATGAAAGCGCGTGCAATCGGATACTCAGTCATATAACCGTAACCCCCGAAGAATTGTAGGCACTCATTGACGACCTTATTATGCAGATCCGTTACAATTAATTTTACCTTGGCAGCGTCAACCGGTGTCAAATCGCCCTTCAAATGCTGGGCAATGCACCAGTCGGTGAAAACACGTAGGGACGTGGTTTCAGCCGCCAACTGCGCCAAGACAAATTGAGTGTTCTGGAAATCCGCGATCGTGTGGCCAAAAGCTTTTCGTTCTTTGGTGTATGTTACGGTCCAACTGATCGCCGCCTCAGCCACGCAGATGCTTCGTACAGCTTGCGTAAGCCGCTCCTGGGCTAGCTTGGCCATCAGCATTTTGAAACCTTCGCCTGCATTTCCGAGGCGGTTGGATATTGGTACCCGCAGATCGGCGAAAAATAGTTCCGAAGTATCTTGTGCCTTTAGGCCGATTTTCTCTAGGTTGCGTCCACGCTCGAAGCCTTGCCGATCAGCCTCGGTAAGTACAATGCTCACGCCTTTAGCGCCGGCGCCCGGATCCGTTTTGCAGGCGAGCAATATGAAATCGCAATTCTGACCGTTTGAGATATAGGTTTTTTGCCCGTTGATAATATAATCATCGCCGTTGATAACAGCCTGCGTGCGCATCGCCTTCAAGTCGCTGCCTGCCCCTGGCTCAGTCATTGCAACTGCACCAATGACCTCACCGGTTACCATTTTTGGTAGCCAGTGCCGCTTGAGCGCTTCAGATCCCCAGGCAAGAATATAGGGCGCAACCATTTCCGTATGAACCATGAAACCGGGACCGGTCATTCCCGCTTTGGCAAGCTCCTCTATCACGACAACATTATACAGCCAGTCCGCTCCATAGCCACCATACGCTTCGGGAACATCCGGACACAACAATCCGGCGGCACCGGCTTTGCGCCACACTTCGCGCGGGACACGTTTTTGCTCTTCCCACTTGGCATGGAACGGCACTAGTTCTGTTTGCACAAAGGCGGCTACTGAGTTGCGGAAGATCTCATGTTCAGTAGTAAAAAGCGTTCGTTGCATGTTGAACCTTAAACTTTTGCGATCTGAGAAAGCACGACCTGCGCTTGCTTAAGATGCGGGATATCGATCATTTTGCCATCCAAGGCCACCGTTCCCGCACCCGGTGCAGCATCGAACGCGGCGATCACGCGTTGCGCATGGCCGATTTCTTGCGGGGATGGCATATAACTTTCGTTGATTGCTGCGACCTGCGCGGGATGTATAGCGATCCGGCCCGTAAAGCCTTCTGCGCGTGAGGCGCGTGAGGCGACGCGCAAGCCCTCCTCGTCGCGAAAATCGACATATAAAGTATCGATCGCCTGCACTCCCGCAGCACGCGCGGCCAGCAAAGTGAGCGAGCGTACCATACGGTAAGTGAAGGCCCAAGCCCCGGTTTCATCCAAATTGGTACTAGCGCCGAGCACGGCCGAGAGATCCTCCGCTCCCCAAGTGATGCCGAGCAACCGGGTCAGGCCGGCACCGGCATAATTACTCAGCTGAAACGGTGCGATAGCAGTTTCGGTTGCCACCGGCAGAATTTTTATCGATCCCGTCGCCACGCTGTGTTGTGCTTCCAGCGCATCCAGATAGTGTGAAAGCTGCAATACGTCCTCTGGGCCATTTGCTTTTGGCAGCATCAGCCCATCCGGCTCCGAGGCAATGACCGAGACCAGATCGGTCAGCGCCAGACCGCTATCCAGCGGATTTATCCGTACCCAGATTTCTGACGTCCGATTCCCACGTGGCCGATCAAACAAAAACCCCGGAACGAGTTCGCGGGCACGAGGTTTATTCGCCGCGGAGACCGCGTCCTCAAGATCCAGTATCAACGCATCTGCGCCAGCCGCATCCGCTTTACCCAGCTTTTTTTCGCTGTCACCCGGTATGAAGAGGAAGGAGCGAATGTTCTTCATCAGTCGGGCTTCCGGCGTTGCAATCCGGAACGTTTGCAGGACGCAACGAGTTCGTTATGCTGATTATAGGCGCGATGCAGAAACGTGACGATGCCCTGGTCCTGGCGAGATTTTGAACTACGCAGCGCGATCACTTCCGTCTCCACATGAATTGTATCGCCATGAAACACCGGCTTCGGAAACCGCACTTCATCCCAGCCGAGATTCGCGACTGCGGTGCCGAGCGTTGTGTCCCCGACCGAGATTCCGACCATCAAGCCGAGCGTGAAAGCGGAATTTACCAACCGCTGGCCATATTCCGTGCCCTTCATATATTCCTCATCCAGATGTAGCTGCGCCGGATTATGCGTCATCGCGGAAAAAAGCACGTTATCCGTCTCCGTCACGGTACGCCTGATTGCATGTTGGAAAAGCTGGCCAACCGTCAGTTCATCAAACCACAACCCGGCCATTAGCTTAGTCCAAGTATAGAGATGGCTGCGACTCCTTGGTAGGGAACGCCGCCGAGATTATGCGTGAGGCCGATGGAGGGCGATTTTAACTGCCGTGGACCGGCGCGGCCGAGAAGCTGGCTGTAGACTTCATAGGCCATGCGCAAGCCGGATGCCCCGATGGGGTGGCCGAAACATTTGAGACCACCATCGATCTGACAGGGGATTTTGCCGGTCGCATCGTAGACGCCGTCCAGCACGTCGTGCACCGCGCGGCCGTCCTCGGAGAGAAACAGATCTTCCATAGTCACCAACTCGGTGATTGAAAAACAATCATGCACTTCGGTGAGACTTAGCTGTTCGCGCGGGTTGGTTATGTCGGCCTCCTGATAGGCGCGTTTGGCGGCATTCCGGGTATTCTGCACGTAGCTGCCATCCCACTCATTCATGGTGGTTTCCCGACCGGAGCTGACGGAAAGTTGCAGCGCCTTGATCGTAACCAGGTCTTTTTTGCCGAGTGCGCGGGCAATTTCCGGCGTGGTGACAATGGCGCAGGCGGAGCCGTCGGAAACGCCACTGCAATCGAATAGGCCGAGGGGGTCGGAAATCATCGGTGCATTCAGGATGGTTTCCATCGGGACGGCTTTGCGAAAATGCGCCTTCGGGCTGTGAACGCCGTTCTGGTGGCTCTTCCACGAGACATGGCTGATCGCGCGCTTCAGATCCTCTCGTGAGATGCCGTAGCGCGCGCGATAGCCATCAGCTAGCTGGGCAAAGCCGGCCGGGGCTGAGCCCATCGGCATCCACATATCGTTGAAATTGCCTTTAAAAGGCGCTGGCAAGCCGCCATAGCCAGTATCTTTCAACTTTTCCGCGCCGATTGCGAGGGCGAAGTCAACCGCGCCGGACGCCACTGCATAGGTGGCACCGCGCAACGCCTCGGTGCCGGTGGCACACATGTTTTCCATTCGGCTAAACGGGATGCCGTCTAGCCGTAAAGCAGTGGAGGCGGGGATGGCTGAGTTGCCGACATTGATCGAATCAATGGCGGAGCCCAGCCAACCTGCTTCGATCTGTTTGCGTTCGATACCCGCGTCGGCCAACGCTTCCTCGAAGGCCTCAGCCATCAGCTCGGCGCTCCCGGCGTCCCAACGCTCGCCAAAGCGCGAGCAGCCCATGCCGATGATAGCAACTTTATCTTTAATGCCGGTCGCCATGACGCTGCTCCTTTTAAGCCGCCGCAATTGGCGTCGATTTCCAGAAATACCTGTTATAGCAGCGGGTCCGGTCACGCTCCTTGATGCGAAAGACCATACGCAAGCGCTGACCGCGTTTGATCCCTTCTGGGCCGATATCGACCATTTCCATCAGTAGCCTCGCACCGTTATCAAACTGCACGAAGCCGACGTAAAGCGGCGGCGCCGGGGGGTAGGAAAGCCAGTCGGCGGTGGTGGTGAGAACCTGCGCCGGCTTATCGGCGAGGGTGACCTGTTTGAACTGGCTGCGCGGCGCCTGACAGTTAACACAGTATTGTAGCTGCGGAAACTGCACGGTGCCGCAGGCGACACATTGGCCGGCGACAAAACCTTCAATCTGATTGCTGGAGCGGTATTGTTCAGTGAGTTGAGTTTTGGCTGGTTTCTCGGCACGCATGCCCCATTCCAGCTCGATGCCGTCATAAAACGATAACATGCGCAGATAGCTGTCGGTTTCTAGCGCGTCCGCTACAGCACCGGAAACGCCGCGGCGTTTTGGCAGGGCGGTAATTGCGCTGGTGACCTCGAAAATCAGCGCATCCGCACCTTGGCCAAACCCGACGAGCAATATTTTTTCGCCAGCTTTGGCAGTTTCCAGAATATTCGCCAACATCAGCGGGGCGTGCGCTGTGCCAGCATAACCGACGCCATTATCCAGACCGGAGGCAACGCTGCCGGTGAATTTGATGCTTTTGGCAACCGCTTCGGCGGCGCCGCGCAGTAGCGAGGGCATCACGAAATGGCTGATGGCCTCAATGCCGATCCCGACATCCGCCAAAGCGATTTTAATGGCTGCGGGGGCGATTTTGGCGTAGCCATCATCACGGATCCAGCGCTCTTCCCAGAAGTAATCATATTTAGTGCCACTGGCACGAAAATGGTCGACAAATGTATCCGTCACGCTGGCGTTACCGATTAGCTTGGCGATCACCGCCTCGCTGCCCAGGGTGAAGGCTACGGCGCCGGCGCCGTAGCTTAGTTCCTGCGCGCTGGCGGGTTTGGCAATCGGGGCGTCGGAAGCGATAAACAGAGCCGGCTCACCAGCCTTTAACGCCTGGATGAGCGCGGATGTGCCGGCGCGCTGGGAATTGCCATTGTCAATGCTACGAAGGCCAGCCGGCGCGCAAAGTGCACCGGCTACGATAGCGGAGCCCTGCAAATCCGCATAGGGAAACGTGGTCGAGGCCAGAAAAAGCGCCTTCATGCCGTTGATGTCGCTGCCGGTCAGCGCGTCCCGCCCCGCTTCAACCGCCATCGTTAATGCATCCTCGTCCCAAGAAGGGAAGGCTCGGCTGCCTTTGGCTTGCCCCTTTAAACCTGGCGCCATCCACTTATGCGCATCCGCAATCAACGAACGCTCAATCCGTAAACGGGGAACATACGCGCCGTAACCAGTGATTCCAAAGCTGCTCATAAAAAAATCCTCAATAGCTCTTTGGAAGGTCGAGCACTTTCTCAGCGATAAAACTCAAAATCAGCTGCTCCGTGATTGGCGCGATCCGCAACAGGATTGATTCACGAAACAGCCGCTCGACCTGGTATTCCGTGGCATATCCCATGCCGCCATGCGTCATTACTGCGCGGGTACAGGCATCGAACGCAGCCCGTCCGCCCAGGAATTTCCCGGCATTCGCCTCGGCGCCGCAAGGTTGGCCGCTGTCATAAAGATACGCCGCCCGCATGATCATCCAATATGCGGACTCCAGATACGTCCAGCTTTCCGCAAGCGGATGCTGGATGCCCTGATTGGCGCCAATAAGCCTGCCGAAGACCTTGCGCTCCCTTGCATAACTGGCGGCACGTGCCAGAGCACCGCGCCCTAACCCCACCGCCTCTACACCTACCAGAATTCGCTCAGGATTCAGGCTGTGTAGAATGTAATGGAACCCCTTGCCTTCCTCGCCAATCCGATCGTGATCCGGGATAAAATAGTCGTCGATAAAGGTTGCGTTTGAATCCACCGCGTTGCGGCCCATTTTCGGAATGCGCCGCACCTCGATCTCGGATTTATTCAAATCGGTATAGAACAAGGTCATGCCGTCCGTCGGCTTACGGCAGTTCTCTCTCGACGTGGTTCGGGTAAGGAGAAGAATCTTGTTCGCCACCTGGGCGGAGGAGGTCCAGATTTTGCGCCCCGTTACCCGGTATCCACCATCGACCTTGGTCGCAAAGGTCTTGATGCTGGTGGTGTCCAGTCCGGCATCCGGTTCGGTTACGCCGAAACAGGCCCGGTCCGTGCCCGTGATCAGCGGCGTCAACATCCGTTCCTTTTGTTCTTGCGTGCCAAACACCACCACTGCATGCGGACCAAAAAGATTTATATGCAGGGCACTGGCCGCCGAATAGCCGCCGGCACTACAGGCAACCTCATGCATCATTATCGACGCCTCGGTCACCCCCAGATTTGCGCCCCCCAATGCTTCTGGCATGGTGATGCCCAACCAGCCTCCATCTGCCATCGCCTTATGGAATTCAAATGGAAAACGTTTATCAGTGTCACAAGCGGACCAGTAGTTATCGTCGAATACGTCACAAGCCTTCTTCACGTTTTCCCGAATGGATTCCTGTTCTTTTGAAAACTTTATTTCCACCGTCTACTCCAACAAAGTACAGTTACACTTATTACAGTAATTTAGTTACAGAGCGTACTATACTATCTACTGTCAATTGCAAACTTGTTTTGGTCGGCGGAGTTACAGCGCTGCCGCTGATAAAGCTCGCGTTGACATCCACGCGGAATGTTGTTTTTGTGCGCGGCAAAGTCGTTTACCACGCCCCATCAACCACTTAAAATAGACCTTGCAATTATGTTGCGCTGAATCTCATTGGTGCCGCCTAAAATCGACCAGCAACGGCTATAAAGATATTGATGACCCATCATGCTGCTGCGCTGCGCTTCGGTGAAATTGATAAAAGCCGGCAAGTGCAGATCAGAAGGATCATGCGCGCCTCCTAGCGGACCTGCAATCTCAAGAGCGATTTCCGCGAGGCGCTGCAATATCTCGGTTCCACGTATTTTTAGGACAGAGGCGTGCGGCCCCTCCTTGGAACCGCCGGCCGCCCACATTTTCACATATTCCTGCTCCAACGCGCAAAGTACCGTTAACTGTATTTCCACGTCAGCCAGCTTCTGCCGGAACGACAACTTTGTGAACTCAGAAACTGTAGGTGATCCTTCGACCATATCGAATAGCTTCTTTATATTACTGAGAAGCTTTAATTTTGGTCCCGTATCGGCAATGCCGACACGCTCGTTAGAAAGGAGAAACTTCGCGATCGTCCAGCCCCCCCCTTCTTCGCCAACAAGATTTTCCAAAGGGACGCGAACATCGTCGAAAAACACCTGGTTGGTGTGGTGCTGGCCGTCAATGGTGATAATAGGGCGAATTTCGATGCCCGGCGTGTTCATTTCGATCAGAAGGTAGGAAATTCCACGCTGGGCTTTTGCTTCCCGGTCCGTGCGCACCAAGCAGTGCATCCAGTCCGCCCAGTGCGCTTCAGTTGTCCACATCTTTGTGCCATTGACGATGTAGCTATCGCCGTCACGCACGGCCGAGGTTTTCAACGAAGCCAGATCAGATCCCGAATTTGGCTCGGAATAACCCTGGCACCACCAGATATCACTGGAAAGAATACCGGGTAAATGCCGCGCTTGCTGTTGTGGCGTGCCGAAGGTGAAAACCACCGGACCCACCATGCTCACGCCGTACAGGATAACCGGTGGCGCATCATTAAGAACGGCTTCCTGCGTAAAAACCAGTTGCTTTTCCAGATCCCAGTCGGCACCGCCATAGGCCTTTGGCCACGCCCCGGCAAACCAGCCTTTAGCTCGCAGGATTTTTTGCCAACGGACGAAATCGCTTTTGTCGAATTCAAGTCCAAATCGACCTTTAAAGGCAATATCTTCCGGCAAATTTTTGCGCACAAAATCTCGTACTTCGCTACGGAACTCAGCTAGTTCCCTGCTTTCTTCAAGCAACATCACGGGAGTCCTCATTGATCAGAGCGAAACGAGCCCGATGAATATCAGCGCTGCCTAACTCAGCACGGATTGCCGCAAGGCGGCGCAAGTAATGGCTAATATTTAACTCGTCGGAGACGCCCATCCCGCCATGCATTTGAACCGATTCGTGACCTATTTTACGGCCAACATCATCTGTCAATACCTTGGTTGCGCTCGCAAGTTTAAAACGTAATGGCGCACCATCATCGACAGCTTCGATCAAGCGCGACGTCATTATGCGAACCTCTTCTGCACCCACGAACATATCAGCTGCCCGATGTTGAAGTGCCTGGAAGCTGGCGAGCGTGGCGCCAAACTGTTTCCGCGTGCGGAGATATTCAAAAGTTGCTCGATTAACTGCATTGATAATTCCGGAAGTCTCAGCCGCAAGGCCTGTCATCGACCAAAGCAGCGCCTCTTGAACGACCTGTTCATCAGCCAAAAACTTGGCCGGCGTATCGACAAAATGTATTGTTGCAGCGGACGCAGCATCGATCATGCGAAAATGATCATATTGCAATCCCGGCGCTCCAGCCTCGACAAGAAAACATGTTGCCGCTCCATTAAGCGTGGCGGTCACGACGAAACCATGAGCAAGATCAGCATGACGGACAGCAAACTTTGTGCCAGACAAACGATGCCCGCCGTCGATCGGTTGAGCCATGGTAACTGGCAGCGAAAAGGGATCAAAACTCTCCGTATGCGCAAAAACCAGTATTCGCTCACCCGCAATCAGCGCCGGCAATTGGTCACCATAACCGGCCGACGCCAGGATACGCCCACAAATCGCCACGGCCAGAACTGGCTCGACGACTAAAAATTGTCCGATAATTTCCATAACAACCGAAAGATCGCGCATCTTTCCGCCAAACCCCCCGGCATCTTCGCTGAAAGCAGCACCGATGATGCCTTGGGCTGCCAAAGCCGGCCAAAGAGCCAGTCGGTTCGGGGTAGCCTCGGCCAGACGGCGATGCCTGATCTCAAATCCGTCAAGATCCGTCAGGAGACGAATTACCATCTCCGCAAGCATTTTTTGAGTTTCTGTTCGGGCTTGACTCATAGTGCGATATTCTTTGGCATAATGACGCATATACCTATCGACAAGACTTGTGTGGGTAAAAAGCAACGGATGAAGACGTACTTGAGTCTACCAAATCTCCAGCACAGGGGCGTTTCCGAAAGGTCACTTCACGCTGAAGAGTATCGTTTTTAGAATGCAACATTATCTCCACCCTTGGTTTGCATCATTTCACGCGCTTCGGCGGGCGTGGCCACTTCCAGGCTCAACTCCTCGAGGATACGCCTAATCTTGGCAACCTGCATGGCATTCGAGGTCGCCAACTCACCTTTGCCAGCATAAAGACTATCTTCCAAACCAACCCTAACCGACCCACCAAGAAGTGCCGATAATGTTACCAACCGCATTTGGTGTTTACCCGCAGCCAAAGCCGAGAATAGGTAATCCTCTCCGAACAAACGGTCCGCCGTCAATTTCATATGCATCACATTTTCCGGATCCGCGCCAATTCCCCCCAGAATGCCGAACACTCCCTGAATAAAAAACGGCGGTTTGAGTAGTTGACGTTCGACGAAATGCGCCAGATTGTATAAATGGGCGACATCGTAACACTCGAATTCGAAGCGTGTACCCTGGCCAGAGAGTTCCCCCATCGCCCGCTCGATTTGCGAGAAAGTATTGGATAAAATGAAATCTTTGGTCATTTCGAGATAGGGCTTTTCCCAGTCGTATTTCCAATCGTTGATCTTAGCGCCAGCGCCGGAGATGTTAAAATTTATCGAACCCATATTCATTGAGCACACTTCCGGCTGTGCCCATTTCGCTGGTGCCAGCCGATCATCCAGGCTCATCCCAAGACCACCACCCGTGGTCACATTCAAGATTGCATCTGTGGCTTGCTTGATACGCGGCATGAATTGACGAAATAGTTCCGGGTTCTGGTCGGGTCGTCCAGTTTCGGGATTACGGGCGTGGAGATGCAGCATTGCGGCCCCGGCTTTGGCGGCGGCAATTGCCTGTTCCACAATTTCGTCAGGTGTAATCGGGAGATAAGGCGACATACTTGGGGTGTGGATCGAACCTGTGACAGCGCAGGTGATGATCACTTTGTTCGAACGCCTCATATCTTCTCCCCGAAACAACTCGTGCGTATCATGAAATTTTTAATGACAGATAGCGCCTCTCAAGAGGCAGCTTCCCTTGTTATAATCGGTTAGCGTTATGCACATGCTATTGTAATTTCTCTGGCTGCGCATAATGCGCAACTTTCAAACAGGAAAAATTCCTAAAGCGACATTTCTAGTAATCACGCAGTCCGGGCGATAGCTCTTCACTCAGTTCAAGTTTAGATTATCTCACCGAGAACAGTACCGATCTCATACATTTCCCCAGGTTGCTTTATGATTCGCAACATGCCCGATGCAGGCGCTTCGACCTCCTGCGTAGACTTTTCACTTTCGACAGCATATAGCGGTTCACCTTCTTTTACCGGCCCGCCGTCGGCGACCAGCCATTCTACAAGCGTCCCCTCATTCATCGAAAAGCCAATTTTCGGTAACACGATGAAAGTAGACATCTTTTTCTCCTCGCGAAAAGCTGGATTATTAAAATCGTTAATCAGGAGCGTTATTGCCTACGTATTCCGATCCGCGTCCTGGAACAGACACATCGTTGGGATTCCGGAATCGGCCGCGCAACGCGCGTTATCACTTGCCGTAGGACCGGCAAAGAAATGCAGGACCGTCCAACCATTGTGAGTAGCTATTTTCAGCGATACTATCAACATGTTCTGCATGAAGATACAGTATTTTCCAAAGAATATAATTTAATACAATAGCGCACTAGTTTCAGTGCTACTATCCGAAAGCATAGCGGACGTCAACAAATTATCAAGGTTTTCGAGAGTTTTACGCTTCCAAGCCCTGCCATGCTTCTTTGATTGAATGGTGCGTTAGGCCATCGATAAACAACTTGAAGCAATCCGGCCATTTGCTATTCGTTGCTTGCGTTCGATCGGTAGATACGCTCAGACGTGCCGAACGAAAGCCTTGGTGGTTAGAACTTGGGCGTGTGCGCTGCCCGGATGCGGTGGCAATAAATGGATGGACTTATCCGTTGTTTGGTCAACGATGATGTATACCTCGCGCAATCGTTACCGCCGGTGGGCGACTCTAAAATTTCTATCGGCCGGCGCCATAAGTCGTGACAAAAAAATGATCCTGAACTGCCTTTTAAGCCTTCAATACCTCTGGTTTCTTCATTTTAGGTATAGCTTTTCAAACCAGTCCGATCCTAAAACTATCGCAAACTGGCGTAGACCATCTATAGGAGGTGAGGACTTGTTAACCCAAGCATTTGTTGCCGCTGATACACGCTCCGACCTGCGGAATTGGAATGTAGGAGACCTGCTTTCCTACGCCGCAACGCACGCGCCTGACCGTATCGCAATAAAGCAAAGTGTCGGCTGGGAAGGTTATGAAACATGCAGTTGGACCTATGCCGAGCTGCGTGCTTTGAGCCGGAGGCTGGCGACTTATCTTCTAAGTCATTTTCAACCCGGAGAACATATTGCGATTTGGGCTGCCAACAGTGCACAATGGACATTATATCAACTCGCAACAGCTCAGGCAGGCCTGGTTTTGGTTACACTCAACCCAGCACTACGTGAACGAGAAGTTGCTGACCTGCTGGTACGCAGCCGGGCAGTGGGGTTGCTCCTCGATTCCGAATATAGAGGGACTAATTTAATCGGCATTATCAGCGCATTGCGTAAGGATCTTCCAGCATTGCGCGTTGTTCTGCCTACCGCCGAGTGGCGCCGTCATCTCGAAGACGCACCAGGAAGTGATCCAGATGTAGTAATTCCAGCTGGAGACACGGCAATGATCATGTTTACCTCGGGAACCACGGGGCGGCCGAAAGGAGTCGCGTTACATCATTTTGGAATTGTGAATAATGCCTGGCTCGGCTCCGAACGATGGGAGTTGCCACATGGTGCTGTGTGGATGGGCACATTACCGCTCTTCCACATCGGTGGATCGGTTACTTCGACATTAGGATGCATGAGCCGGCTCGGAACAAATATCGTAATCCCCAGCTTCGAAGCTGGTAAAGTGCTGCATTTGTTAGAGACCGAAAAAGCAGCTTGGATACCGACCGTACCAACCACTGTCATTGCAATGGTCGAGCATGAAGCTTTCAGAAGGACCGATTTGTCGAATCTTCAGGTGCTGACGACAGGCGGAACGACGATAACACCGGAATTCATCCGGATGACGCGCGAGCACTTTGCAGCCGATATTATGGTCATGTTTGGTCAAACCGAAGCGGGCGGCGGGTTATGCAAGACTTTCCGAAAAGATCCGAGCGAAACCCTGGTATCGACCGTTGGATTTCCGTTTCCCCATACTGCGTTGAAGATCGTTGACCCCAAAACCAATGTAATGACAAATGTTGGCGTTGCCGGTGAGGTAAGAATAAACAGTCCATTTATGGTGAAGGGATATCTTGATAACCCGCAAGCAACTGCCGCCGCATTCGATAACGAAGGTTTTCTTTGTACTGGGGATATCGGAATAGTCGATGAGCACGGCTATTTGAGCATAACGGGCCGAATGAAGGAAATGATCATTCGCGGCGGCGAGAACATCTACCCGCGCGAAATCGAGGATGTACTGGGCGAGTTTCCCGGTATCGTGGAGGCGGCGGTTGTCGGCGTGCCTGACCCTAGATGGGGAGAGGAAATTGCGGCCGCCATTCGTTTCGGTGCGCAAGAAACCATCGATTTGGAAGATGTGCGTAAATTTTTGTTAGAGCGGATTGCGCGGCATAAGGTTCCAAAACTGTGGAGGATTGTGACAGATTTTCCTAGGACACCACTTGGAAAAATTAAGAAGTTTGAGGTAATTCAGGAGTTTCTGGAAAGCAAGTAATATCGCTGGCGATACTCTAAACGCTATATTTTTTTTATAGGCTAGTTATCGCCGATATTACAAATTTTCAGGCGATTCAGGTATCCCAACTTCTATAATTTCTTCTAAAATCTGCGTTTTATAGGTTATCAACGGATGTACAGCAGGACCACCGAGCGCTTTTCCAGATCGGAGATCGAAACGTGCGCCATGTTTCGCGCATATTATCTCGAAACCAATTTGACGGCCATTATCTAAAGAATAATCAAGATGCGTGCAGCGATTTTGAATCGCATAAATCTCCTGTCCAAATTTCAAGAGCAGTATTGATATACCTTTGATTTGGAAAATACGACGTGCACCGTTTTTAATTTCTGATGTCGCACAGAGAGGAAAGAAACGCGTTGGAACCAGCATTGCATCGCACCCTGTTGCATCGATAATTGGACTATAAAGTCGTTAACTGTTCGCCGGAAAAACCAGCAGCTTTAATGCTTCACGCGGTTCCATCACTCGGCTAATAACCGCGTCAATTGCAGCCAGCAACGACGGCTCGGTGAGTATGTTAATACGGTGGCGCAACGCAGCCTGCGCCAAAGTTAAGATACGCGCGCGCATCCGGCGCCGATCGCGCTGCATGGTTGCCTCTCTATTAGCCCCCCTGCATCGATAAAACGCGTCGATCGCGTCCAGAACGGCATCAATGCCCGCGCCATTTGTTGCTTCTGTAGGAAGCACCGGCGTATCCCATCCCGCTGCTGTCTGGATACGATGCGCGACCATCTCCTGGAGCGTGCGAATCATTCGGTCTGTACCAACTGTATCCGCCTTATTTACGACGATGATATCAGCGATTTCAAGTATGCCGGCCTTAACAGACTGTATACCATCGCCGCCATGCGCTGTTTGCATCAATATGACGATATCTGCGAGACCAAGAATATCCGTTTCGCTCTGCCCGACACCAACAGTCTCAATGATGATATCATCAAACGCCATCGCATCCAGAATGGTCACGGCGTCGCCGGCAGCGTGAGCTAATCCGCCAAGCGCTCCGCGCGCCGCCATTGATCTGATGAATATCCCTCTATCTTCGGCATGCCGTTGCATCCGAACCCGGTCTCCAAGTACTGCACCTCCAGAAAGCGGACTTGACGGATCGATCGCCAACACGGCAATACGACGCTTCAGGCTCCGAAGCCGGCTAATGAGACAATCCAAAAAAGTACTTTTTCCTGCACCAGGCGGTCCGGTTATGCCGATAATGCGGGAGCTTCCGCCAGCCCGGTATAAGACGCCCAATTCCGGCTCAATGTCAGTATCTCCAGCTTCGGCAATGGTGATCAGCCGGCCGGCCATACGGTGATCGCCTGCAAGCACGGCAGCAGCCCGCGGTGGAATGCCATTCACTGAAGCGAGCCACCTTTGTTTCGTACGAAATCAATAATTGCGTCCATCCTGGAGCCGGGGCCGAAAATTCCGGAAATACCCATTTCCTGCAATGGGAGATGATCATCCGGATGAATCAGACCTCCGATCATTAACGGTACACTACCAACGCCATTCTCGCGCATCGCAGTTACAAATTGGCGGATATATTCCAGATAGGCCGCGGAAGAGAAGCTAAGCCCAATAATGTCGGCATCCTCGTCAATAACAGCCCGAACCATGCCGGCCACGCTATTATGCTCGCCAAGATATATCACCTCGATTCCCGCATCACGCAGAACCTGGGCCAGCGTGCGAATCCCCTTCGAATGAACGTCTGTACCAAGCATGCCCAATAAGCAACGAACTGTCATGATCTTAAATGCTCTTTCAGGCGTTGTAGCGTATCGGTGCTTCAACGGCGCCGTAAGGGTCATACGCATAACCATTGGCAACTCGAAGCGTTCCCCATAATTCACCGACCGTGACATCGGCGATCAAGGCGTCAATAGAAGCCTGTGTACAATTGCCACCACCGCGCGCCGTGTCATGGAGGTGCCTTAGCGCAGCCTCCCAGCTTGTCCGGTCACGCTGCTGCTTCAACTCGGAGAACCGCTGAAGATGAATCCGTGTATTCGTAGGATCAAAACGAAAGCGCGTCGGCACCGGATCGTTCTCGGGAACGAATTGATTGACGCCAACGACGATACGCTCGTTCAAATCGAGTTCACGTTGAACAGTTAGATTATAGTCATCCATGATCTGTTCAATATAGCCATTGGTCACTGCCTCAATGACGCCGATTTTTTCTATTTTCTCTAGCATGGCGACAGCTTCGGCTTCGACAGTATCGGTTAGGCTTTCGATATACCAGCTACCACCGAGCGGATCTGCCACCCGCGCAGCCCCGATTTCGTTTGCCAATATCTGCTGCTGGCGGATCGCCAAGTCTCGGGCTTCGTGCGTCGGTACGCAGACCGGTTCATCATAGGTGCACGCTTCAAGCGATTGCACACCGCCACACAATGCTGCCAAACTCTGAATCGCAGTGCGCGTAAGATTGTTCAATGGCTGCTTATAAACCAACGATCGGCCGGAAGTGTGGCACGCTATGCGGAGTCTGAGCGCGCGCGTATCAGTCGCGCCAAAACGCTCCTTCATCGTCCGTGCCCAGAACCTGCGCAGTGCACGGAACTTCGCCACTTCTTCAAAAAAATCGACGTCGGAGATCGAAACCCATGCAATGCCAGCAGCCGCCCGATCAATACTCACACCCCGGACTACAAGATCTTCCATTGTTTTAATTACAATTGCCATGCCGACCGCAATTTCGCCTGCGGGACTTAAGCCGCGTTCACGCAAATCATAGGCTTGGGGAATGCCCAACGCCCATTTCGGGCTATTGGCAGTACAGAATTCGATTTGATCAACCGCATTACGATGTCCGAACGCTGCTGGCACGACTTTCTGCCCCCATCCGGAAAGAGTTTCCTGCAGCATATCGGGCATGTTCGAGCCCTGCAGTGTATTGAGTGATTGGCCACGATGAGAATGCACCGCCGCAACCAGCGCATACGCGGTGGTGGACCAATGCCAAGCGGTGTCAATCTTGGCCAAGTCTACACCTGCCAACAGCCGTTCCATATCCCGCATGGTCGGCAGAGAGCATCCCTCCAACCCAACTTCTGGGCCAATTGCCGGATGATCAGGATCAATCCCTTGCGTGGTCGGAGGATCGCCCACCACATTAATGCCGTTACCGCCGGCCGCTATCGTTTTTAGTAACCCCTCCCTGGTGTCTTCCGGCGCGCCATAGCCAACGATGTTACGTAAGGTCCACATCCGCGAGCGGTACATTTCAGGATATGCACCGCGAGTGTAGGGATACTCGCCAGGGTTTCCAAGTTTGGTGTCGTAATCGACGTCTCGCTTATCAGGGCCGTAATACGCCGCCGTTTCGATCCCACTCCAACTCTTGGTACGCGACATTTTAACTTCGTTTTGGAGTAGTCCTAAAAGTGCTGGATCAATACCGTCCGTGTTATTTGCCATTGTTTGGCCGGCCTATGAACCGATCTATCTCGGCAAGATAGTGGCGTATTCGATTTTCTGATTCCGACAGCAGATAACCCGCAAACGCCCGCGAGCGGATGCCTTTTTGAACTTCCGGCACGCGCCGTGCATCCTGGGCCAGCACAGCCCCGAAATCTTCATAGGCGACTGGATTTCGGATCGCTGGCCGGATCGCGCCGTTCCAACCAGGTTCGGAAGTTGCATCGGGGCCTATGGAGGTCATGTCGACGACCGACTCCTTACTTCCGGCTGCGACAGGCAAATTCATCGAAATCACTCGGTAAAAACTTTTTTCAGGATCGGTCGGGTGAGGACGAAAAATCTGGATCAACATGGATTCAATAAAAAAGTTGATCGTAATGTTTGGGAATACAAAATAATTCCAGTCATCTGTAATCCGCCGGTCGCCAAACTTATCAAAATGGTCGTAACCGTGACGCTTACCCCATTTGCGTTTGGTGTCGGCCAGGGCTTTCCAATATTCGTGGCCTTTCAAATGCGTATAGTCTTCCGGATTGCCACCGAACAATCCCACGAATGCTTTCAGGATGTCGGGCACAGTCTCGCGGTCCGCAAAGCGGCTTGTTACATAGCCATTGGCAAGGATCATCCGGCTCATGCCATGTCCGTATAGATCGTACTGGCACTCAAGCGTCTCCGAGAAACCTATCACTTCCGGATGCACGTCATCCGCATGATAAAATTCCAGGAAGGCATCAAGGGCCGTCTTCCAATTACAATCCCACACCACCTCCATATCCGAAATAACCCGAAATTTATCTATCGGATAATCCTTCATATGTTCCGGCAGAACATCAAGATGCTCGGTCAGCGAAATTCCATCCAGCGACATGCTGATGAAAATCAAACTATTCCAAACCCCGCAACGCACTGGCTTCAGCCCAGGCCGATGCGCAATCACCTCAGGCCGGAATACCTGCTCATCCCTGATGCCTACATTCTTACCATGAATATCGTATTGCCAGCCATGGAAGTCGCAGCGCAGGCATTTATCCTCTCCCACACTACCGAAATCGCTATGAACGACTTTGTTACCGCGATGCGGACAAACATTGTAATAAGCCGCGATTTCTTCCGGTCCAATGCCTGTGCGCATGATAATGAAGGATTCCCGCCCGACATTTATGCTGAAGTAATCGCCAATTTCTGGAACATCCTGCGCGATGCCAGCAAATTGCCAGGCTTTCGTCCACATCAGATCCCATTCGAGGTCGGCTTCCGCCTGGGTGTAATAGCGCTTCGGATCGATCAGCCCAGTGCCATGATCGACAAACGGCGCTTTCGCATCAGGACTGCCAGGCTCAGCTTCCGGATAGGTAACAAAATAATGTCTCATAGCGCTGTCCATTTTCTTCCTCCGTGATTCTCAGAAGCGGTGAATTAAAACATCTTTTCAATGCAGCCATTAGACTTAACTATAAGTACAGACTGTCAAAACCCATCGCTAGAGGGCCTCAAATCTTGGATTCGTTTACAGCTATGTTTAAATAGTCGATGTCGAAAAGGCAAGCTTCAGAGGCATAATAATTCGCTATCGTAGTATCATGTCTACCTTCATCAGGAGATCCTGCCTAAGCGCGGGAATTTTAACTTCACGTGAGCGGGAGCATCGAGGGCCGTTACAGGGCGGACAGATGGTACTTGGCAGCTGAAACGGCACGGCAAACTCGCTGCAAAATCTTGTGGCCTTAATATCATCTCTATCCGCAATTTTCGCTAGTTTCGGCAGGACTGCCGTTTCTCTCACATTTCATTGAACGTTCGATATTTTTCGGTAGGAGGAGGATATGTCGCACACACGCCAATACGGCCGGTATCCACGGCGATTTGGGATGGCATTCAAAGCGCTTTCGAGCGGAATTAGATTTTGGCCGCGATTTCACGCCATTTATCAGTCAATTCACCACGTGCCGCCGGCGTTGCCACATTAATTAGAGCCTTGGCGCGCTCATGAACTGATAAACCGCGCAAATCCGCAATGCCTTCCTCAGTTATGATCAGATCTACCTCAGTTCGCGCCAATGAAACCATGCTGTTTAGCCCCAGCCAGGCCCGGATACGAGACTCTCTGCCCTGACCAAATGTGGCAGGCAACGCAACGATGCTGAGACCACCGCGTGAAAGGCGCGCCGCGCGGGAAAAATCAGGCGCACCCCCAACCCCGCTAATCGCCCGACCACCGGCGAACTCAAGATTGCATTGCCCAAAAAGATCCACTTCAACTGCGGAATTAACTGCGAAAAAGTTCTCAATAGTTGCGAGCCTGGCAGGATTATGCGTGAATTCGGTACCAGCGACATGGATATCGGGTCGTCCTTCAGCCCATTGGTAGAGATCAGATGTGCCCAGCAAAGCGGTGGTTGTATGTGGCCAAGCTGGATCCAGCGCGCCACTTTCCGCCAGTCCAATCACCCCATCCGAGATCATGCCTGAATGCAGACGCAGACCGCGCCGGTCACGAAGCGCTGCCAAAAAAGCATTCGGAATTTTACCCAGACCAGTCTGGATCACGGCGCCATCTCCAATTCGTGAGGCAATAAACTGCGCAATTGCCTCTGAAGTACTATCCATTTTACCAACATCGTAACAAACGACTGGCTTATCCGTCTCCAGAACGATCGAACAGTCTTCAAGAAGCACCTTGGGTGCATTCGGTATAAATGGAATATTTGGATTTATCAAGGCGATGACACGACTGGCGCGGCGCAGGACCTGGTGGGTAAACTCCGCTGCGGGACCCAGTGAACATCGCCCGAATGCATCAGGCTGGGTAACTTGAACGACACAGCTATCAAAAGCCGGTATTTCTTCCAAGAATTTTGTCATGGCTGCGTAGCTTAACGGTAAATGTCGGAACCGTCCGTCACGCTGCGCCGTCGCCAGATCTGACTGCATAAATAAACCGGTGACGCGACTGCCTTCACCTATCGTTTCCGGAATAAGCCGATTAACGCCAGGAACAAAGCTTGTCATGATATCAACGCCACATGCTCCGAAAACCGCACCCTTTAGATCAGTCGGTTCACCTGAACCGCCCGGAAAGTAGATGCGCTCTCCTGGTTTAAACATTGCATGTCGCTAAATCATTATCGTGATCGTTATTTGGCTTGGTTAAATCATCAATGTGAAGCGTGTCCATATACTCCCGCACCGAAAAAATCCGGTTGTTGCGGATCGTAATTAAAAAGTGATACTGATTGTGGTATTTTCTCCCATCGTGCCAAACACCTTCGCCTTCGACCTCGATTGCAACACGATCCCGCTCTGAGGTTATGCTATGAACGATCATCGTCATTCCGCCAGGTATTGATTTGTTGGCGGCTTTCAGGAGCCTCTCTGCCCCTGCACGATTTCTAAAGCCTGAAACGCCTAAACGTATCGGGTCTCCCAAGACCCACCATGTAGCTTCTGGATGAAGCATTTCCATCGCTTCCACCGTCCGAGACGTAAAAGCGAGTTTCAGGAATTCCAAAACAAAATGCTTATTTTTTTCGCTCACGATGCAAAGGTAACTCCAAGTTGAGCAACCGCAAATTTCTGACCGATCGCAAATTCAATCATAAACGTCCTCTCGGATCATTGCAGGTTTTAAAATTTCTGCTCTGAATTAAATGTCGATTTTATCTAAAACGACGATTGTAGAAAGTAAAACTTGAACGAAGTTCTGCACGCGGGAATGTCCAAGTTAGACGAGAGATTATTCATCTAGGCGCCGGGCGTTAGTTTTTTTTGCATTGCCTCGAACATTCTTTTGAATTCGTCGCCAAAATACAACCCGCTTGCGGTCAGTCTCTCGACGTTTCTGGCCTGTGCTCGATCAAGATCCAGGGTGAGTTCAATGGCCAGCTTCGCCGCACCAACGACCTCGGCTGGCTGCTTGGCGAGGTGCAGGCAAAAGGCCTTCACTTTGTCCTCGAATACCTCATCTGCATACATTTCATGCACTAGACCAATCGACAAAGCTTTTTCGGCATCCATTTGCAAGTTTGCCATTATAAACCAACGAGCCCATTGCGGGCCGACCAATCGCGTCAGGCGGCTGACCCCGCCGGAGCCCGGAATATTACCTAACGCCGTTTCCGGCAAACCATAACGTGCGCTAGCACTTGCCAAACGAAAATCACAAGAAAGTGACAGTTCCATAGCGCCGCCAAGGCAGGGCGCATGGTGCGCAGCGACTATAGGTTTTTCTAAGACCTCAAAGCGATCCAATAGCGGATGCAAACTACCACCGCTTTGACTATACCACCTGCGGAATTCGATCGGGCTCCGCATATCAGTCGACGGCACCAAACTACTGTTAAGATCGACGCCTGAGCTGAAATACTTGCCCTTGGCCCGGAACAACATTACGCGCAGGCTAGGTTCCGCGGCAAACCGCTCCGTCTGTAGTTTTACAATATCCAGCATCTCCTCATTGATCGCGTTTAGCTTGGCTGGGCGGTTCAGTACTAATTCAAGAATCGCATCATGTTCGGATACCAGAATCGGAGGTTCGCTCAAAATTATCTCCTATGCGCAATTATGAAACCCCAACACTAAGCTAAAAAAATCCACAAGGGCCAGCCGGAGCCGAAAATACATACATTTAGATCTCAATTGGTGAGCCTAGCACTTCCACGGTCCAGAACGACGATATTGCGCTCTGCCGCAATGCCACGAAAGCGGATCGACTCTTTCATTTCATAAACTTCCACGCGCAGCGTTTCACCTGGAAAGACCGGCTTGCTGAACCGTACCGTTACATGGGATAGGTTGGCCGGGTTATGATCCGCCACCGTTGCGATCAACGCCCGTGTCGCCAACCCCATACTGCATAGCCCGTGCAAAATCGGCCGGGGAAAACCCGCCTTTGCAGCTGCAACTGGGTCGGCATGAATTGGGTTCAAGTCACCTGAGAGCCGGTAGATAAGTGCGGATTGCGGTAGCGTGGAGATTTCTATGATGTGTGTTGGATTTCCCTCAGTAAGAGGTTCCGGCGCTACCTGCGGCGTACCGAACTGACTCTGGCCGCCATCGCTACGCAAGATGTAAACGCTCTCGACCGAAGCGAGTAGATCA
>Ga0116227_10006381_pt1 | contig 23931 bp, 28 predicted proteins | sample S1TSphgellanicum_FD_89693 | JGI IMG/M metagenome (GOLD analysis project Ga0116227, IMG submission 89693) | Host-associated microbial communities from peat moss isolated from Minnesota, USA - S1T2_Fb - Sphagnum magellanicum MG | ecosystem: Host-associated > Plants > Peat moss > Unclassified...
AAAAAAAAAAAAAAAAAAAAAAAAAAAAAAAAAAAAAAAAAAAAAAAAAAAAAAAAAAAAAAAAAAAAAAAAAAAAAAAAAAAAAAAAAAAAAAAAAAACCAAAAAAAAAAAAAAAAAAAAAAAAAAAGGAAAAAAAAGAAGAAAAAACAAAAGCTAGAGATGACAAAAACAATACATAACAATATAAGCGTTGGCTAGGTAGGAAGGAGGGTTTAAGACTAATTGTTGAGGTTGGGGGCATGGGAGAAAAAAACAAAAAACTCACCTGGTGAAAGGGTCCTGGGGTTGGGTCTCATCCCATTCAAAAAATCTCAAAAGGACATTTGTTGAATGGTGCACTGGTGGGTGCTGGGTCACTCAGGCCATTACATTGCTCTTGAGCTTCTTGGCATCAAGAAGAAGCCAAGCCACAATTTCACTAAGGATTGAACTTGCATATTGTGCTGCAATCAGGCTACATTATGATGGCTATGGTTTCTATTTTGAATCCTAGAAAAAGTGAACACTTTGTTAAATGTCAACACTTTTTTGGTTGTATTTTGGAGCTTGAAAAAGTGAAAACACTTGGGTGACTTGGGTGTGATGTTTTTTTTTATAGGGGAGGTCCCACCCTTAGGGAATTTCACCTTGGGATTCAATGGTGAAGCCCAAGGGCTAGGGCAAAATGCATTAACAAGAGGACCTCCCTAGCATAACAACCAAGCTAAACAATAAATTTTACACCTGTTTTCCCTTTGATCTAGATTTTACACCATTATTTCCTTCTACCAAGGATCTTACACTATAATTCTCCACTTAAACCATGAGCATGATTTTACACCATATATTTGCCTTCATTTAATGAATTAAAAAAAATGTCCAAATTTGTTATGTACTAGAGAGGAGGCTGGCTAAAGCCGACTCCTCATCCTGTGCACCTTAGCCCCAAATCCTCCTAACAAGTCCATGGCTGAGCCTATACGCACACTAGGAGCCAGCATTGGCTCAAGTCAGCCTACTCCATGGCCCTTAAGGCAGGGGATCCTTGTTTAAAGGCAGCGAATACAAACGTACTCTAGCAGATTTGTCCTAATTAAAGAGTCTCCAAGAGGGACTCAAGCAGATTTGGCCCCATCTGATGACTTTAGTTTGCATATTTTGCAAGGGCATATGACCACAAGGAGTCCAAACCTGGTACCCTTAAACCCTAAACATGCCTTTGTTGTAATGAGATCATAATTAACTTTTCAATCCAGCTATCTTTAAAAAAATAATAGAACGACGGAATCTCTTGAAACCAGGCCATAACTGATACATCTCCTGTCAAGGAAGGTAGGAAAATTAACACAAAAGATTTATGCATCCTTACATCGATTGTATACAAATTGGGCACAAGAAGTTTACAACTGTCATTGTTCATACCCAAAGTTTCTATATGTGACATACTATAAAGTCACCCCTAAAGTCAGGTGATTAGGGGACGAGAACCGCCAGTTTCAGCACAATAGGCCCATCTAACACGTAACTGGGAATGAAATTTTACAAAACTAAATAACTGGGACCCAAACTAATTTTTCCACCAATTTTGGTGGTAAACTGAGATTCATCCCCTCTTTTGTTTTTCCTGAGCGCCTCCACTGTTGCTACACATATTTTCACTACTTCTACCTGTACAACTCCTATAATTATTCTCGAACCTTGTGCATTAGTTTCAGCATTTCATACTGAGATCTAATAAATTTTCATTATTTTGCAGATACCCCTGAAAGAGGGGATAAGGGGTGAAAGAGAGGGTGACTTTATGGATAACTTTAATGATCAGAGAGCTTGACCAAGGAGACTGCCCCAGAGCAACCAGATGAGGGAATTAGAGGGTCTGGAAGAGTGTAACTTACTGGTACTGTACATCTCATGCATGCTCACAACTCTGTGACTTGTGTCACAATGTGTGACTTCAAACATTTGTGATCAACTGAGAAGCATGTGGGATCTATTGAACTTCTGAACAACAACCAGAAAGTGCAAGAATTGTCTAGTTGTACAAATAATAGAAGAATGACATTCATAGTGAAGACAATACACAACATGAGGCCAAAGATGGAAGACAAATCAAAACGTTACACGATGGCAACATCCTAGGTCATATACAAGCTGATGTGCAGTATGCCCAGATGGGCTTATTTGAGCCCTGTACCAGAAATGCAGGTGCCCTACTCTTACATTCCAAAGGAGCCCATGACAATCACATAGGTGGTACCAAGAGAATCCAAATTTCATCCTTCCCATAAGTCGTATAAAACTCATCATAGTATCTCCACCAGGTTTGCTGAGCTGCAGTACTGAAAATTGGTTGTTTGAATCTAACAATCAGAAGGTGCTTTGGAAAGAAACAAAATTCTGACCTTTCACCTTCATTATGATGAAAACAGAGATGCAGGAGATACCTTTGCATCATATGGTCTTGCTCCATAGTCAATGGTGGGCAGATACAAATGAGAGGCAGTCATATTGTAGATTCGATGCTCGCCCTTCTTCCTTCAACACTTGATGCAATTCATTTTTCTGTCAAACAGGCATCCCTATAGTTAGTCAATTTCCTTTAAAACTACTTGACCTGCAAAGATGATCGAAAGATCAAAGAGCTTAAACGAAGGATGCAACATCAAAAGTTTGCCAATTTACAGGCCCCAACAATGAGAGGTACCTGGCCAAATGAGGCCTGAAAGATATGCGATGCAGGGTGCAAGCTTGGGATGATGCTCTCCTCCTCAACATGTCCTTTTGCAGGTGGATACTGATCAAACAGATAATTCAATCTCAGTCCCCTAAATGATCAATTGACCACTAGCTCACCTAAAATAACAGAGAGGCTTTTTGACAACTATCAATCTCCCATGAAGGGGAATCTAACAAAATCTTTCTATCATGAATCCCACTATATGCTTTAGAGCCTGAACTTTTGGAATACTTTGTGAAAGGTTGCATCACCACAGGTAACTATTACCCGTAACCACAAAATATGAAGGAGAATGCTGTCACCTGGACCTGATGTCAAGAGAAACTTTAAATATTCAAGGAAATCACATCAGCTGAAAGAATCCACACATTCATTCTATCATGGGTTTCAACAATAGAGATGAGAGTGTTACTCACTCAGTATCCATGTAATAGACCAGTGATTCCATGGCTAATGCTTCCAATATGTCACAAATTGACAAAGGACTAACTTGAAATTCTACTATTGTATTCCCAGTTTTTTTCTTTTCACTGTGCAACATGCTTACTCTCTCCACGTCCCTTCTCCACATCCATTGGATGTGTGCTGATTGCATTTGGAAATTTCCACTTAAAACTTCTTTCTTATTATCATTAACTTGGTTATGCACCCCACAGTATTGTGGCCCTTAATACATCACCACCTTCATGTATCTTTCACTATATTTCACCTGACTCTACTCACACCCACCCATTTAACTTGTCATTCCACCTCAGAATATGTGATGACGGGTTACATTTCATCTAGCCAATGCACTACTCTGATTTTGGTTCACATTGATTGTCCTTAATCTCATACACTTTAGTCCTGCACCCAGTTGTCTACTCTTATTATGTTTCCCCTTGCCAACTTCTCAATGCATGCCCACATAAATGTGAACTTATTTTTGCTAGCACTGTACATACGCAAATTCCCTCCCTCCTTACACTCATAAATTATAGCCTTTGCAGACCCAGTTCCTACTTTTGTTATCTGCATTAGCACTCTCCCTTACAGAAACTTTGTTCTTTACCAAACACAGTTGTGTTTTAAATAAGTTGCATAGCTCAAGCTTTCCAGCCTAAGTGCTCTGTTTCTTGTTTCTTCTAGGTTATTTTTCTGAGCTCATCAATATAAGGGCCCCTTTTGTGGGCTTTTCACTCCTCATGGAGTGGTGCCTGAGCAAGACAAGGGGCTGTTGGCTAATTTTAAGAGAGGATAAAAGGTGGGGGAAAAAGAACAGAAGTTGTGCTATGCCTTTCTTGAATACAAGACCTATCCAAAAGTATGGTTCACTCCCTCTTGCAGGAGAGCATAAGAGAAAGAGCAATTTGTCACCTGAGATTTTTGTCCAAAAAGGCTCTTCAGTGAAATACTCTTGCCTGTGATGACACCCACAAAAGCAGAAACACAGAATAAGTGACTTGTTGGTGACAAAGCTTCACACTTTCAGAAACTTGACTTTCTTACCAGTAAGCAAGTCAAGAAGTAGGCGAAAGAATTCCAAGTCATTGCCTCTATAACTAAGAGAAGGAAAGCAGATTTGGTTGGTACAGTGCCACACACCACTCTTCTGGTACATCACATCACTGTAAAGCTTCTCCAATTCTTTGGAGGCAACTCCCATTATCTGCACATTTACATTCTCCTGTCATGAGAATATTTCAATACAATACACAATATTGTTTCTGTTTCTCATATTATGCAACCAAATAGTTGAACAGTACTGGAACTTGGATTCTGTCTCATACATTCATAAGCACCTTGCACTTCATAGAACTCAGATGCACACTAGAGTAATTGGTATTCTGATTGCCTTTCCATTCGATTATTTGCTTATCTATGTCTGGTTACCAGGAATGGCATGCTCAAGGAAATCACAACCACTGATAACGAAAAGTGGCAATACAGAGATAGACTTGCAAATAGCCCAAAGAACAACATTATGGCCCACAAATGATTATATTGCAGTGTGTAACCTTAGCTTTGACCAAATTGGATGAACCTAAATCTAATACATATTGGTACCATCACATATTCACAATACAAGTTGTGAAGTCTCCATACTTGCAAGTTGAGGCAACTGAGTACAAACAGAGAGAGGACCTCTTCAAGGTCAAAGGAGATGTAGACCTTACATGCTCATCCTGGGCATCATTTGATCGCTTGATAGCACATTGTTTTCCAGAAATACACAAAATTGAAACACCTTTTTGTATAAAATGTGGAAGCTCAACAACTACTCCAGTATTTGGAAAACTTACATCATTTGGAGACAAATTTGATCTCTGTGTCACACCACCTTCTGGTAGGGGATCAGCTTGATGGATTCGCTCCTCTGTCCTGGCCACAACATGTGCTACATAGCCCTGCTGTATACCTCTCATATTTGCATACCTGTGCACAACATGAGATAAAAGACAGGCTCTGTTAAAAGCTTCACTATTCTTCTCCTTGGCAGAGTTAACGAGGAAAAGACAGCCAGGAGATTCATGAACATTGAGCCTTTAAAGAGTTCATTATTGATAAATGATTCCTTTTGTAAACATAGAGGTATAGCTAAGGACTCTGTGCATTCTCCTCATATTAAAGGACATAATGAGAGGACAAAAGATGATAGGAAGCAACTATAACAAGTACTCGGAGACACATCCACCAGAGGGACCAATGAACATCATGCAAAAGGAATTCATACCTGTAAGAGTGGATGTCCTTCCTTGTTCCATGTTCTGTAAGGTACTTGGCATTAGCCCCCCAAAGGTTGGTTTGTTCCTGAAGACTGCTACTAGGGTGTGACAACATATCCTCCCTCATCTCCTCTTTACACTTTGATTTTCGCTCCATTCTCATCATAGGCAGTCTTGTGTCAGAATCTAGAGTGCCAGGGTTCTGTGCCAGCTGCCCCACATCCTTGATCTTATGCACGTACCTGATTCCACAATGATGTGATTTTCTGTCTGTGAGAATGAAGTCTACAGAAAACTTTTCACAAAATTTCATCCTTGGCAAGGCACTGCACATTGCTCTAATCTTATCCTCATTTGAGATTTTGATTGAGGTTACCTGTTCTTAGGGTCAGTGCTTTGAGCTTCTGGAGGTGAAGCCAATTCAGGTTCTGATACTGAAACTCTTGTTCGGAGAGGGAGATCCAAATTGTTGCATTGGAGAACTTCAACGTCCTTGCCTTTTCTCCCAGCTTGGTTTGGGCTGCTTGCCTTATGCAATGCCTGAAGTTGTGGAGAATTCTTGACCTCCAGTGGCACCCCTCCTTTGATCAAGTTTTGCTGAAGTATTGATTCCAGATCACTACAATGGCCATGAGAGCCATCTCGGGAAGAATTTGGGGATGACATTGCCCCATAGCTGAAAATATGGCTCTTTGTATTTCTGTTGCTTCTCTGTGGATATAAACAACTTCTTTGAAATGACTACATGCCTCATTTAGCCCTGAACAGCTTTGTGCAATATGGTCTGGATTCATGCTGGGCATTTTGGAGGAGTAAACTAGCTAATGATTTATGTGATGTTATTGCCCAGCAAGGTGTTTGAGCTTATTGTTGCATGCATTGTACAGTTGATTATACAAGAAACTGCTTAGCCATACAAACCGTTGTCATCTTGGAAGACACATGATTATTGTTGCTGGGTTTGTTGATCCTGGAGAGCTTGCTCTGCAACTCAGGCTCCAGGTGTGAATGCACCACTGGCTTCACCTGCCCAACGACATTGAATCAGTGATGCTGAATGCCACATTTGTTGCTCTTATTGTCTAGGGGAAAAGGTCAAGAATAAGATATGGAAGCCACCAGCATTCATGACTGCAGCAAAATCATTTGTTGCATATCAAATTCTTAGCCATGAAGCAGTTCTTCAGCGTTACCATTCACCAACCTTGGACCAGTCAACTTTTCGTGGTGACATGACAACAGACTTGCGCCGCAGAAACTTGTGTTTGCAGACAACTGGACTCTGAACAAATTCACCTTGCGCTTCATCGATGGGCAGTGACCTTCCCCTGCATCCTGCCTGTTCTTCCTGTACCTTCTTCATCTCTGACCTGTTTTTGGGCATGGACATCAGGACTTCTGAAACAAATCTATTGAAATCTCACTGTTTGATTGCTCTGCAAAGGATTGCCTGCATTTGGGACCTGGACTTGTACAAGTGATATAAGCCCATATCTAAATGTGAAATGACAAGAAAACAAATTGAAAGTTAGTCAAGCTTCATACTTCTTACTATAAGGTTGTGGTGTAAACCACTCATAACTTGAGTAACACTGAAGATTCCTTACTTGCTGAGGACTGATGGATGGAGTCCATTTTTCCCGAAGCTTCGATCTTGGCCACCATGGAGAGGCCTTGGAGGTTTTGGTGAAGAGCCTGGGTGAGAGTGAGATGGGGAGAAGTACCAGTGGAACTTGCCAATGTTGGTTGCTTGGTTGGGGGAAGCATCTAAGCATCCCCCCTTGAGAGCAGATGCTTCTGAGAGCTTTTTGATCAATGTTGCCAAAGAAATCTTGCTTTGCCTTGTTGTGCTTGGTAGTAGGGCCCTTCCTCGCACAAAGGGAGCTTCTGTCTCTGAAGATTCCAGAAACACATTTGCAAATCACTCAGAATACAAAGCACAAAGTATGAAAGCATCCACTAAATCTCAGACAAACAAAACATCCCAGGAGTAGAACTTTCTCTCTTCAGTTTCCCAACTTGTGGCAATCTTGAACTTTTCCATAGTGATATGTAGACCCACTGAAAATGACCTTTCGCTTGTAGCTCACTTAGCTGCCAACCTGGCCCAGGCCCAACTAAGGGGCATGGAATTTTTCTACTTGACTATTCTCTTAGGCTGGGGATTCTACCACTGCTATGATCCACTGGTGAACAGCAGATCGACAATTTTCAACTCATGCACACAGAAATCAGGGTAGAACAGCAGCTTACGATTCAGGACAGTACTAAGTTGTAGTACTTTGTGCTGGAGCTGCCGATAGAGTTGTGGAATAAAGTGTGGTGATGATTCATCAGCTGTTTCATGAGACATTTGGACTAGAAGCGCCTGTATTTCCTGCTGAGAAATAATGAGCCTCAATATTTGCAGGAAAATAAATACAAAACAATCGTGGTCTTTCTTCATAGAAATGAGATAGTGAAGTTCCTAGCTTGGGAGAAACCTCATGGAAAATCTCCCTGACACATTGACGTACAAAAGAACAACAATAGTCATAATATTATGATAAATGCCTAGAACACCAAAAATGCTCTCAAATGTCAAATTTACTGTGGTCTGTCCCAATGTCAATAGGAGCTCAAAGACCACATGGTAGAAAGCATCACTGCACAAGAATCCAAGAGAGAGCAGAACATTTAGAGGAAGAAAGAATTTGATGGACCTTGATTTCCATGGTGATGGTCTGTGTTTGCCGCATCTTAAGACGACGTCGTACCTTTGCTCCCTTTGTGGCTGCTTGAATGCGCTCTATTGACTTCACAAACCATTCTGCCAGCCCAGTAAACTGGTTCCATTAGCAAACTGAAATACAAATGCCTTATCATTCAGAAAATGGTGTGTCCCAACTGATGGCCTTGATAGAAAACATATCAGGACCTGTGCAATAATTGACCTTAGTCATCTGCATAAATGATGCATAGAGTGTCCAGTAGAATGACATTGTCTCTTCACAATAAAACCACCCACAGTCTCAGACCACCCTGCATCACAGCTGTTGGAGTTTATTCAACTGAATAGCACTCACCAAATGAGGGTACAGGAAGATGTCTGCTAATATATCTCTGCTTGATCATACTGTAGAACTCCTGTTCATGCAATTTTCAGTCAATTCCGTTCTCAAACCCAAGCATATTAATTAATAATAGTCACATAGTATCTCCATTTCCAAAATGGTTATGTTGAAAACAACAACAATATTTGACATGCTTCTTGGAGAGTAGGCAAACTTCTTCATCCCATTCTAGTACATTATGTCATAGACGTGTAAATGAGCATCATGGTGTGTTGTGTCTGAAGCATTTTTAATGCTGTTGTAGATGAAGATGTCTGACTAGGAAAAACATTTAGTGTTGATATGTCATCACATAGGACACAGAAGTCAGGTCACAAACATTAATAGTGTTTGGAGGCTGCTTAATTGTAGGCTGTTTTCCTCTCTTTCTCCACAAGAAGGTCCGCCATGCCCGTTGAATGACATGAACAGCCCTTTTCACTGACAAATACCAGCACTTTACCACATGGCCTCGACAAAATGACTGCACAACCAGCCAACAAACTATTGTAGGCATACTGATATCCTCATCACTTTTGTTTCTAAGCAATGCAACAGAATTTGATGGCCATATGTAGGTCATTAAGTCTTATGGCTGTTCAAGGCAAAAGATGGATGGGCTACAGATGCTTTCTGGCAATCAGCGAAGGGGATTGTACCTGAAGAGTGGTTGCAGCCCGTTGCAGTTTGCAACAATGCAAGTTCCCCTGCCAAAAGGGCACATCTAACATCAAATGGCCAGTGGTCAAGCCAAGCTGCTGAGTTGAGGGTCTGATATCCTGAACAATGGCTGCACCATGGCTGCCCTCCAGCCCCAACCTCTGATTTGCAAACAGGTGTAACAGGCAAAGCATTAGACTGTTTTGAATTATAGTGAAAAGTGAGTCGATCAAAAGCTCCATCTCATCAATCTGTTGCAACTACCTAATGGCCCAGCAACTTACCTACATACACAGCATTGGCAGCAAAGAATGAAGATGAGAAATGTCATATGTTCCAAATTAATCACTCAGCACCCTTATCAATGCTCAGACATCCCCTTTCTTGGATCCTTTGTTGGACAGAAAACACACCAGGTACAGATAGGGATCTACCAGCGCCATGGAGGGGCTTGCTTTGATGGAGGCCCACTGTGGAGTCTGTGGGGCTGCCATAACTTGCCACCTAGTGTCTAATCCCCTCTGCGTAGTAAGAATGTCAATTCTCCATAACCTCTATAAGCTCTTTTGATCCACCAAAAGAGCGTGTGTAGCAACATTTGGAGTGACTTGTGCATGGGCCTTGGAACTTCCAATGTAGATTAATGTTTCCCATATTCAACTCATGGCAAAGTTATCAAGACGATGCAAATTAATTCGTTAAGCATGGGCTCCTAGTCTTCCTGTATTCTTTGTGATGGGGAAATTATGACCACTATTTAGGCAATGAGCTCTAGCACACAATTAGGAAATCATTTATATGTAAACTACTAGTTGTGAGGAGCTATAGATGAACAATACACCCAATTTCACTTGAGCAGACATGAGTATAGAGACCCAAGGATTAGATCCCTGTGAATTGGGTCTTGCCACAGTGATCTGCAAGAGATGAGTAGATGGTCTATCTATCAAGGTAGTTCACAAGCAGGCTTTGAGCTCACCAGAATCTGGGTGCCAGCTTGTCCATGCACTGTAGGTGAATCATCTGTTGAGTACAAGGATGCGTCTGAGAATTGGCTTGAGGTGTTGGAGTTTGGCCTTGCATGCTGCATGCTGCATCTTGCATCCTCTGGACCTTCTCTTGAGGATTGCCTACTGCAAAGCTGGTTTTGCCACAAGGAGGTGACATCCTGTATACTTTCCTATAAAGAAAATTGTGCACATAATGTAAACTAGTGTGAGAAGCACAAAATAAAGATACTGATAGATATTAGGTTCCATCAACATTGGAGAACCAGGATAGATTGGAGTACTTTTCTGTATGAACACTAGTGACCATATGGCAAGCTGGTGCACAGAGAAACAAAATACTGAATGACCTCACAGTCTGTCCACAAATCAGAAGAACAACTAGATTCAATGAGGAGGTATCTGTCTGGAACCCAGAAACAAAAAGAGACTTGTGCAATTGCAATTCCTAACCTTCAAACTAGATTGCCGAAGCTGGCATATAAGTTCCAATTCCTCCTGTGACAGCCACAGTACTGGGTGCTGCTTTGAGTCATGAGAGCATGTGCTTGCAGTCAGAGCCTCTTGTTTCTGTGGAGACAAACTCTTAGCAGGAAACTGCTCAGGAGGGAGCTGAGATGGAGGAAGGCATGCACATGGCAATGATGGTACAGTGAGTTGTGTTTGCCAAATGTTGTCTGCTTCTTTATGACCATGAGGTTTCTTGAGTGGAATGTAACTTCCTGAAGACTTAGGAAACACTGACTGTGATCCATTGCCAACAGTGGTTTCAACAGAACATGGTCCATAACACTGATGGTGTGAATCTGTAGATAGCCCTGAGACAGGAAACAAACAATGTGTCACAGAACATTGCACAAGTAAAATGGCAAGCTCAACTTCAACAAATTAGTTCATTGCTCAGAAAGGCATAGGCATGCTTTGGGAATTTAATCAACATAGAGAAAAACTGGGAGGGCACATTCTTTGAAGTTTACCATTCAAAGGTCTTTGAGGCTGTGGGTGGCAGATGGAAGATGGCCACTTGTTTGTTTGCAGTGAAGCTGGCTGCACAGTTGGAGAAGGCTGTTTCTCAACTGGGGCTTTGTCCTGATGGATATGACCATCAAGACCACCCACTAAACTCAGACTCTCAACCTTGTGTGTGGAACAAAGCCTTTCAGGGACATCTTGCAATGATCCAATGGCAGAACAGTTTGGCAAGAGAGAAGCAATTGGGAGCTTGCAGCAGGAAGAGGCATTAGGTTCATAAGCCCTATGCAATCCCACAGTCTGTTCATGTGGTCCACAGCCTGAAGGCTTTGGAGTCTCAAAGCTCTGTATGTAAGAGTGGTTATGGAGATCATTTCTTTTCGCAAAGAATTTCTCAAGGAAAACTTGCTCTTGTGGGGACTCTTCAAGGGAATGATCAGTCCATCGGACTTGGCTGCTGTGAGAATTGTCTGGCTTGTCATCCAGTTGTGCTTTAGCATCACTGAAGCTGCCATTTTGATGCACAACCCCTGATGTCCAGTGATTAACATTTTTAGTAGTCTCCACCGTACCACTGCAGCATTGAGGAGGATCCCATGAGGAAGCTGTACAATTTGAGTGTAAAAGTAGCGAATCATGGTTGGTGCATTCATCCTTCAGGGAAGTACTTGGCAAGAACATGTTATTCTTATCCTGGTCTGGTATGAAAGGGTGCTGCTGCCGTGCACTGAGAGCATTGTGTGAAGGCACAAACCTGTGCAATACACATCCATTCCTCCAGTAGTATGCACACCAGAAACAGCTTTTCTCCACAAGCAATCTCACCAGATTTTGAGGCTCCACAACAATATAGGGTCTCTCCTATGTGAAGCTAACAAGAAAAAGCTTCAGGGTCATGGCTTTCCTTACCTTGCAGCTTGTTGAGAAGGACAACCCAAGGTGTTGCCTGATGCACTCTCAGCTGCCAGATTGTCAGACATTGTTCTCTTGCCTTGATACAGTTCCAGATCTGATTGTGTCTGGGTGCTCTGACTTTCAAGAGGCAGATGAGTGTCAGTCTCAACCCAAAGTAATGGGAAGAATAACCAGAACAAGGGGAGGAAAGGAGATGAATAACTATACCAAGAGAAGGAATGAGTCAATTTACACCTTGTAAGGAATGGAAACAATACTTTACTTAATGTTGGTCACCTGGAGTTGTGCCTCATAATTATCAAGCTTTGACAGGACAAAGAGCTGTGGGCTCTGCAGCTTTTGCTGAGGAGAGATCTCCATTCCTGGCTGTGTCTCTTCACCATTGCTTGGACAAACTTCAAAGACTTGATTTTCCTGGAAGTTCATTGTCCCTGTGTGCCTAATTTTCTGAGCATCTGCTATGTCTCCTTCGATGCTTCCTTTGAGCTGCTCGGAGATGCCCAAAGCAAGGTCAGCCAGATTGCTCAAATGTGTTCCAACATGTCCACACACAATTTTCCAAGATTTCAATATAAAACTTCTTCCAGAGAAGTTGTCTTCTGAACATGAAACCATTTACCTACAGATGATCCAATGCAAAACATCACACAACTTAGCAACACAATCAAATATACCTTTGTGTCTTCTGTTTGACGTATCTGCTTGGCCGTTCCTCTCTTCCAGTTCTGCATCAGCCAACCATTCCTGAGGCCATTCTTCATCCGTAGAACTATGGGTATCTTCCTTCGTCGGGTTGCATGGGGTTCTTTGCAGCTGTGACTTTCATCTTTTGCAACTAGCTTCTGAACCCCTCCCCAGTGAGGTACATAATTAATCTGTTTCGCACACAGTCAAAGACACTCAAGCACAAGCCTCTGATTTAAGAAAGGGACTGACCTCAAGAAAATACATAAGCTCTTGCTGCTGAGAATCTCAACTGTGAGAAGCTATCTTTCAAATATGTCTGATCTTCATCCAAAGGAAAGGACAAGATGCTTACATCTTGGAGGAGAAAATCCAACCCTTTATGAACAAGAGATGGTCTCTCTGTGAGCTTCATATCAAGGCTCATACACTTCTTTTTCTCTGCACCAAACTCCCATTGCAACATTTTGTCTGACTGCTTAAGTTCCTGCAATGACCAACAAATTTTCTGAGAACCTGGAACTTGGATTAGTTCTCTTCAGACTTTGACCACTGCATTGACATTCTATTCAGAGAGTGAGAAGCTGCACCTCTTGCTGCAATTGTGTTGTCAGGCTCTTTGACCACATTTGATTTGCAGAAGTTGTAGCATTAATAGCATGCTCTTCAGCATCTTGCACTGCTTCGATATGATTGCAAGGACACTGAACTGGTTCTGGCTCATAGATCTCATGATACATATCCTTCTGGAGGAGCGGGCTATGTGCAGACTGAGTTTTACTGCTCTTTACCTTCAGATGTTGGTGGAATAGTCTATCATCTTCATGTTCATTCAGAAGTCTAATAGGAAAGTGTGGAATCCTTCCTTCCTGGATTGACAGGTACTGGCAGAAGAGATCCTCAGAGCTGCTCATACTCTGAGTATTTGCTCCACCTGTTCCCCAGACATTTCGCCGAAAGTATGTCTTTGACAAGCTTTGCAAAACAGAACGCCGATCTTTCTTGAAGTTGGTGCAATGCTGAGCATGATCTGGAAGGCCTCTCTCTACCTCACTATCAGTGTCTTCCTTTGCATCTTCTTTTTTGAATGCTACAAGGTCCAGTGCAGTACCTGGCCATTCTCTCACAAGCTGCAATGATGAACAAGTTCACAGTGAATCTCAGATCACCTATGTTAGGTGCACTGGTGGATCATATGAAGACTTTACAAACAATACAGGAGAAACTGGGGCCAAAAGGCCTCTGGGTCAACATATATGGACATGGTTTCACCTTCTTACAAGTCCTCCCCTTGTGGAAGCCAGATTCATGGTCAGTTGATGACCTTGTTAATGATGATCTTCTTTCACACTGGGAATCAGCCTCATTGTCATCAAGCTTAATTCCTGAGAACTGCCCAGACTGTTGAGCACAACTCACCAACCTGAGAGTCCCTGTCACTTGAGTATGAGTACAACAACTTTGTGAAACAATGCTCAATGCATCAATGCATCAATGCAATTCACAGCTTTACACAGGAAGTTGTTTCCAAACAAAATCCCATTTGGTATATATAACAGATAGATATCCAACCAGTCCCATGGGACCAAAACCTGATGCATGACTCCCAGAAAACAGAAGGGATAAAAAAGTGAGGATGCTCCCTCCTGTCATATTAAAGAAACACTTACAGCGATGCTGGCTCAAGGGCTTGGATGAAGAGGCCATTTGTTTGAAGTGGGCCTGTGTCTGAATGACCAAGGTTGATGATCCCCTTCCCAATATCACCAGAACTGGAAGTTTCTATCATAGATTTCCTTGGTGCCTTGGAACCCATATGGCCAGCATATGCCTTGTCCAGGAATGGCAATATATCCTCTTGTGGTACTACCTGCTGCACACTGTCTCCATGCTCTATGTTGCACCCTTTGAAATTGAAAATGTGTGACTCTGAAGACATTGCATTTTGCACCTTCTGTCCATCCCTTGTCCCTTGCTCATTATAATCCAGGGCAGAACCTTCTTCTTCCACCAGAGATGGATTGCTATCATCAGATCGTACCTGAAAGGAAGAATGATCCACTGGATGAAGACAAATGGATCTGTGTGGTGAGTCCAACAATTTTGTAAGCCTTAATAGGCGGAAAAAATTATAACTCCTTACTAAAAAGTGTCATCTACACCTCCTCAACACATCAAGAGATGTGACACTAACAGCTGCAATACATGGGACTTGATAGACAAAAATCCACCAACAGAAGAACCAGATTCAAGATTACCTTGTGTTGGAGTCACACAAACACAATTTTGTTGCACTGTCTTTTCTTTTCTAGACAGACTGAGTCTACAAATTTCTTTAACACAGCTATTGGCAAAAAGTTCAATGCAGTGTGCAAAAGTTCAATGCAGTGTGCTTGTCTACATCATGCTTACATTTACCTGGTTGATCAAGAAAGAGGTAGCTGATACAGGGTGAGCATTGAGCTCTTGCATACTGTTGTGAAGACCACTGTCTTGTCTTGAACAAGCCAATGGTTCAATCTTGTGTTCTGCAGAACCATACCGCTGCACCACTTTGGATGCAAAGCTCTGATCCTCTGTGTACAGAGAGCTTTCTTTGGTGCCATTCAGTTTGCTGTGACCAAATTTCAAAGCACCATTGTCAACACTTGCTTCTGCTTCTCGTACACCACTCCACAAAGCACAGTCAAGTGCCTCATTGAAGGTTTCATCCTCTGACATGCTTCTTTCTGGAGGTTCAATGGTCAGCATGGTGGATTCAACATAAGGAGAAAGGAAGCCCACTGCCTTCAAGCAAGGAAACTCCAAATTCGCATTCTTAGTATCAGATTGCAAGTGCTGTACTAAATGCTTCTGTTTTACTGGAAGCTTTGCTTCGTAAGTGTGCTCTGTTGTTGATGCTCCAGTTTTGAATGAGATGAAGCTGCAGGCCAGAGGTCGGGTGAGGAACTCCATCTCCTCCCTTTTGGTCCATTCTCTCCCTTTTTTTGGGTCCGCTTGTGCTCCTTGACCTTCTTGCGCCCTCTGACCATTTGCGCCTTCTGCAATGGTTCTTTCACGTTCATTGTCACGGGTGCATGCAAAGGAAAAGAGGTCTGATTGCATGTCTTTCTCTGATTGCCTTGTATCCTTGTATCCCTCGCTCAACTCAGGAAGCAATTCGGATGGTCCGTCTAAGCAACCTGCTCTTGCTTCTTCCTGTTTTGATTTTGGTACCTGACTTTCTTCTTCCTCAATCGAATATCGAGCGTCTGGTGGTATACTAGAGTCCGACCTTTCTTTGGCCTCTACATTTTCCTCACCATAATGATCAAAAGCTTTTGTTTTCTCATCAGTTGCAATTATTTCTTCCTTGTGTTCGCGTTGTTCTCGGGGCTGCCACACCTCAGGAAACATCAAGCTCTCACGCATCTCACGCATCTCACGCATCTCACGCATCTCATGATCCATCATCTTTCCCCTCTCTAAAACTACAGTTGGTGGAATTGGCGGTTCTTGAACAAGCTTCGACCTTGGCGATTCCGTGGTCCTAGCACTAGTGCTTGCAAAGGTGAATACAGTTCCTTCATAGGAGGAATCCAAGAAGCTTGCGGTATTTTCAAGAATGTTGTTCCGCTTCGTTGGTTCGAGGTCTTTCCATTCCTCCATCAAGCAGCGTTATCAGATTGCAGCAGCAGCAGCATTCAGGGAGATTTACTGCAACAATCTTTTCGCCTTCAATCTATCTGAAATGGCAACTGAAAGAAGACCCATGATCCGCATCCAAGAACTTACTTCTCCGATCAACTACTAGATGCTGAACAGCAATTACAAAATCACAACAAGTCGCAGACTTTATGCATCGCACACATATATCAAAAGAAACACCGCAACAACACATCAGAACAGTTAATATATTTGGAAAAGCTCGGATCTTGCGCAGCAATGGTGCCAAAATTACCTGAAGGAACTCTTGTAGCACAAGAAAGATTCTGAAACACCGGAAGGTTGCACTGTTTTTGCTTGAAAATTGTCTATCTTGATTAACAACAGGAGCCATGTTAAGCCATTCAAGAACTGCAACAACTTCCCAGAGTTCCGCAGCATTGAACAATGCGAGAAATGCAAGAACTCCAAGAACTCCCAGCGAACGCAAGCAAGCAAGAAAAATTCAAGCGTCAAATGGAAAAGCACAAAGAAAAATCGTGTTTTGAAACTAGCAGGAGAAGTGGATAGTAATAATTTGTCTGGAGAATTTCCTTTCCAAGTGGAGGCATACGACAAGACAAGCCCGTGAGCATGTCGAGGCATGTGCAGGCATAGGTTCCAAAGCCCAACCACAGCAAACGCAACGGCAACCGTTCCGTCCTGTCCCGCCTCGGTGGTCTCTCTCTCGCTCTCTTACCCCGGGCACATGAAGCGAATGCAGGCTTTTTGCTACGGTAGATGGGCACGGGCTCAGGTCTCGTTCTCGCTCTCTCTCTCGCTCTCTTACCCCGGGCACGAGGCAAATGCTGTCTTTTTGCCACGGTAGATGGGCGTGGGCTCAGGGGCTGTGCAACGATGCAGACATGCAGACCCAATTTGTAGTCTTTCATGGTCTCCCCTTTTTTGGGTCTTTATTTTTCGTGTGGGAGAACACTATCAGGGAACGGAGGGGAACTTCGGCCGAGACTGGGCAGCGGAGCGTTGCTCATCGCACTTCGGCTTTCGAGGGTCGAGCTGGAGTACCATTCTCACTGCTAAGCTTCCATAGTTTTTGGATTCAGGCGGGATGGGAAAGAAAGATATGGAAGAATTACACTTGTCGGTGTGTGAGATCTCTTGGCAGTTTGTTCCGAATCTTCTCTCCATACGATTTTCAACACTTGCGAGAAATTTTCAGAGGCTGTGAGGGGTGTAGTAGATCAAATGGATACACAGTATTTATAGATCTCTACGGCAGGCACCCCTCTTGCTGCGATCTACAGCAGTACTACTACAGATATTTATTAAGTCATGGAAAGTGGAAAAAGTCTCGTGTGATCAGCAGACTGAAGGGCATGACGATCAGTACGGTTGCTCGGAAATCAATGAAGGCATGGTGATTTCTTCTCCTTATCCTTTGTCTGTTGTTGTCATACATATGTAGACAAGATGCATCAAAAAATTGGATTCCTGAGCGTTTACTGATTAGGATTCAAAGCATTAGTTTGCAAATGCCAGAGTCAAATTCTCAACTGCTGAGGGGAACTCTCTAAAAATGCACTTGTACATTCCCTGGTCTAAGAAGTATAATGGGAGAGAATGACCTGTTGAATGTCTTCTGATGTGATAGTGCTAACATCAATAGTTTTCAGTTCTAAACTAGTTATCATTACAATCATGACTCTGCCAGGAGAAAGATATGGAAGCAGTAAATGTGAAGCATCAGAAAGAGCTTGAAGCTGCTGCTACAAGAGAGGAACAACTCCATGAGGAGGTCAGACTTGAGGAAGTTTGTAGACCTTAAAAGTGCCTTCACTTCTTTGTGAACTGGAGTTGGTCTTTGTGTTCTCCAATTAACTTGATTTGTTAAGTGGGAACAATGCCATTTGGTTCTGACAATATTGGGCTGCTCTCAGGAAACTGAGCTGAGGGCACAGATCAACCATAAAGAGACAAAGGTGGAGGTCTTCATAGCAAACTGATACAGTCTCCAAAGTTTTAGTATGTATGTTGACTCCTCCCCTCTGAACAGAGGACAACTTTCAATTCAGGTGCACAGCCTGTGTGAAAGCCAAGGTAGCAACTCTCAATTGTCCTGACAAAAACCTCTGTATGTTAATGTTCAGACCTTATTAAATAGCCTCAAAGAGCTACAGTCAGAAAAGGATGCAGGTGTCATTGTGGCTGAATGGGATGCACAGGACCTGAAGGGTCAGCTGGAAGAACTTAGGTCACATCACACAACAACTTTGGGCCAACTTGTAAGCTCCAGCACTCACTTTGAGAGAAGAGAAGGACAAAAAGTAGAAATATGTGAAGCTCCTGTTTGAGATCACCAAAGCTCCCGAGCCCTTTATTGGTGTACAGATGAGTCTTGTACAAAGTGTACTTCTGATATGCTGGTCATAGCAGACTAAATGCACTGTTAAGAGGATTTCATACACATGTGCCTGGGATTGCAGATACTCACTCTGTGTTAATGTAGTGCAGATGGAGACAGTGACCACCGGCACTGCAGTATGCTTCTGTGCCTGAAATAGTGCAGTAGGAACTACTCCCTCCCACTTGTACATCTTTCAGGGTACCACATCTCTAGAGGTTAACTCTTGTCTCCCTCTTTGGCTCTTCTTATGCACCCCTGAATGTCTTCTGTCTCACTGTTTATTTGTTTGTCTTCTCTTTTCTAACTGGGCATGGCATTTTACAGCACAAGGCCCATGGCCAGCATTTGTGAAAACATATTACTGTGTGGTCACTGATTAGAGGAGGCTATATGCCTGCTTCAGTGACCTGAATAATGCTTGTCTTGCTGCAAAGCCTAATTGCATTATTCTCCTCTGTGACTTCAAATTTGCTGATGGATGTCTATATATTGAAGAGAAATAGCTCATGTTTTTTATTGTTACAGGTTGTTTGTCTGTCTACACATGCCAAGAGCACATTGAGGTGCTGAAGTATAGCATTGGAATAGAGAAGCAGGCCCATGTAATGCCAGTTTGTAGTAAAATAAGAATGTATCCTTCTGCTGTTACCAATCCTGGAAGATGGACAAGTAAAATGCAAATGCTATCCACATGAAATGTGTGATGAATGCATGCCAAAACATAATTGATTCTGGTGCAGGGTTGTTGCAACTCTGGCACAGTGGTGAGCATTTCTAGGGAAAGCAGTTTGCATGGCTCACAGGGCATCTCAATCTTAGCACTTTCACTAAGGAAGACCAATAACATAACCTCCTTGTTATAAGCTGCATGTTCCCAAAATACCTTCTGTTAGCTGCCAATCCAGATAATGCAGCTTTCTGGAATGACTCATGGCACAGTGCTAATCACACTCATCATGGAGACAGCAACATTGAGCAAGTGGCTTTTAGAGTACTCCAAGATCTTTGACAATGCAGCCACTGCAAAAGCATACTTCCTGGCTTTAACTGAGTGACATTTCCTCCTGCATTCAAATGATTTGCTCCAGGTATGATGTCTTTCTGGAGTGAAAGTTCATGCTCCATATCATTGTCCTTAGTTACTGGATGTGTGTTGCACTCTAGGTGTAGAGGAAGTTCCCTTATTATTCTCAACTTCAACACAGAAAAAAAATTAATGGGTTTTTAACATAACCAGATAAGCACAAGCATGATCTAAAATGATGAACAGACAAGTTTTGAATTGAAACATAGGAACCCCAAATGATGCAAACCTGCATATTTCCAGAACTTGAGCTATTATAATACCCAACTGTCCCTTTGAGACCTGACATATAACAAAGTGAATGTAAGATACATTGGCACATTTTTGAACTTAAAGCAATCTTCTGTTAAGAGAACACTTCTTGAGGCAGGTGAGGAAAGCAGAGAGATAAAATGGGGAGAGCCACAAAAGGACCGGATGCCCAGGAAAGGTGGCAACGGTAAAACTTGCAGTACTCAGCCTGGTGTACGAAAAATTCATAACATGGACATTGCAGAAGCCAGCTTGATATAATAATGCAATTGAAAAATGTCCAAAAGACAAGCCAATTGAGAGGCCTACCTACAGGACCACCATAGACATCCACTATTTTACTCAAAGACAACTTGCCTGCAGAAAGAGCCAAGTGTGTAAGCATAGGTACCCTAATCTGCTCGTGATTGGCCAGCACGAGAAGACAAGATGATTCCCACAATAAGCCCATATAGAGCCAGTGCCTCAGCAAAGATGAGGATGAGGATCATACCAACAAACAGCTTGGGTTGCTGTGCATTTGCTCTGTACAAGGACAAACTCAAAAATGTCAGCTACCTTAGAGCAGTCTTACATGGCCATGCACTCTCTATTGTGTGAACATGAGCCTACCCTCGGTAGTCATGATACAAATCCTTCACAAAATCTCCTCACCCAGGGACTTCATTAACTTTAGGTAATATAAAAGGTGGCCAGAAACCTGTCGAAATATCAAAAAGAAAATAAGCAATGTGGATGGAAGTGGAAGGGAGACAAACCTGACACCAGCATCACCAACAATACCAATAGCCATGCCAGCTGAGAGACCAGCCAAGCCACAAGACAAGCCTGATGAAAGATGTGCATAGCCATCAAACACATAGTAGGGCTTTGACTTTGGGTTGATTCCAGTACTGATGATCACTGCAATAATGAGGCCATAGATACCCAACACTCCTGCCATGACTACAGGCACAATTGACTTCATCACAAGCTCTGGCCGCATAACACCCATGGAGGCCACTCCTACTCCACTCTTTGCTGTCCCATAAGCAGCTCCCATGCCTGAAAACAAAGCAATTAGTTTCCTAATCTTTATCAAATACAGTAAGTGCATAGGACAGCTATGCATCCATTCACATATCTTCAAATGCTCTTACTTTCTACTCTGTTTACCCGACCAGCAATTCAATCACTTTCAGGATACAAGTGCCATGTGGCACTCAGCTCTGCCCTAAACCATCCCCATAAGCAAGTACAAAAGAGGCCCTAGGCATCACCATAACTGGCTATACATCATGTACTCACGTTCCTATCTACAGCTGAAAGGCTGTACATGTGGCTCTCAATTGGACTCAGCAAAAAAAATCTGATTCTCTTCTTCCATGCAAAAGGTGTGAGCCATGTTCCATTAAAAATAAAAAACTAGAGTCGGAAAAAGAAAAAGTCTTTTAAATTCATGGACACCAATGTAAGACCCAAATCTACTACATGGTCCTTGCCAGTTTTCATGCTATACTAGAATGGTTTCTGCAGGACTATAAATAATACAACATGGATGAAAACAGAGGCCCTTGTGGCTATTCTGACTTTCACCTTGGCATGGAAAGACACTGAACAGAGGATACTGGTAAAAAAGCAGATGACACTAATATGTTCACGATGCGTGTGCTGCTGGACACAAAAGAAAAGGTCAAGAGATGAAGCTCTCTGATGGGTCAACAATAACTGATCTTCTTATAAACACTATTTTTGTCAAGATAGAATGCATAGAAGACCTAATCTGTGCAGTACCGCGGATCCGAGAAAGAGACGTACATGAGAAGACAAGAGCAGCTGCAGCTCCAATGAAGCCGAAGAAAGGAGCAATCTCATCGCCGCTGAAAACTGTCGACATCTTGTGACCCGATTATAGCATGCCCCAAGCAGATCGGATTCGATTTCAAAACCTGCAAGACAAGAATATGTTCATCCTCAGAGACCGCTGCGAGAAGGCCTCATGGCAGACTACTATCTAGCACACCGAGGTGACAAACGCTGCTAGAGCTCTAGTGTTCGGATCTTCAACATGGAACCTGAACAAAACTAAAATCCAATTTGAGTCACAGTCCAAGAATAAGAGGATCTTGCCTCCTTAATGCTGCACAGCAAGGAGGCGAAAAATACTTTAAAGCACTCTCTTCTCAAAAGCTCCTCACAGATGCTAGAAGCCAGATCCGGGATTGTTAAACAAGATGGAAACACAACCGCAATACAACAATCAAGACAGATGAATCGCAGAACAAACCCGAATAAAAGGACAACAAACTCTACATTTGAAAACAAACCTTCCCAGCTAAAATGCAAAATCAAAGAGCAAATGCAAAAAACAACTAACAAATCAAACAGCAGGCACAAACAAGGGCAAAACCGAACAATACTACCTCAAAAACTAGTCAAAATGCTTCAAATTTTGCAAGGATTAAGGAGGCAAATCGCCTGCATTAACACATTGAGAATCGGGAGCAGAATCTTACCGAGAAGACGAGCGATGCCGAGGCTCGGAGCTCTGGAGTTGCACGAGAAAATACACTAAAACGGCAGTCCTCGCCCCATCTTCCACATGGCCTCCTCCTCTAACGGGTGTGCACACACTGTAGGGATGAAATACTGGCACAAATTCATCTATGTCATCCATCTCTGTGCGATTTCTTGGTGAGAATTAAAAAGAGAACTGAAACCCGGAGACAATCTTTTGGATGACAATCTGCTGGATGGAAGGGAGATCGTCCGTGAGGGTACTGAGGGGACGTCATTAGTCATTAACTCGCAGGGCGCCGCGACGCACAAAGCCCTCTGCGCCTCTGAACAGATGCCATCTTTCATCTACCTTACTCATGCTGCTTTTTAACATTCCGGATGAATTTCCTTTTGCATTTCCATATTTCATCCACATCACTTCGCTGCTCTTATTCCCGCAGATGATTTCCTTGGGTTACATTCTCCAGTTCTTCATCCATCGTGCGTTTTCCTCTTCAACCCATAGTGATCAGTTTATTATCAACATGAAGATTTTGGATGTTGTCGTCCGTGTTGTCATCCGTCCTGCCTTCTCTTCCTTGATCAAGGACGAGAACAAGCTCAGCGAAGGTCCGAGCTCCGGACGCGATGGCTGCAGCGATGCTATGCAATCAATCTCGCGAAGAAAACAAATCGACACTCTTCTGCGAGTCAAGGGTATTTTTCCTGAATTTCTTCTTCTTGCTTCTGTCCTTTTTTTTTTCCCCCGTTTTTTTTCGGCACACTGGCGTTGGGTTAGGGTTTACAGGAGTGAGGACGAGGTCATTCGCGTGTATCATCAAGCGTTAGATTTGAATCCCTTTTGACCAGAGAATTTTCTTCTTGTTTTATTTTCCCCCCCTTCATCCTCATTTAATTTCACTTCGTTTCATAATTATAAGCTTCTAATTTTCAGTTTCGTTGATTTAGCTTTTAGGGTTTAGTTGAAGGTTCTCAATTGGGTTTTTCTTTCACCCGCAAGTATGCAGAGAGTTCCTAATAAGATCTCTCCTTTTCTTTCTCTTTTAATTTCACTTCGTTTCATGATTACCAAGCTTCTAATTTTCAGTTTCGTTGGTTTAGGTGTGTGGCCTCAAATTCCCAACAAGGTTGATCATACCCAGTGAACCTCTTCTTCTTTACTCCTCCCAATGCATGTCTCTTGCCACTGCTGGTGCAACAGTATAATGGGAATTGGATGTAGCAGAATTCATGAAAAATTGTCATCTCCATTTGCGGTACAAGCAAGTGTGAAGGGTTTAGGGTTTACTGGCAAT
>Ga0116227_10006382_pt1 | contig 23929 bp, 16 predicted proteins | sample S1TSphgellanicum_FD_89693 | JGI IMG/M metagenome (GOLD analysis project Ga0116227, IMG submission 89693) | Host-associated microbial communities from peat moss isolated from Minnesota, USA - S1T2_Fb - Sphagnum magellanicum MG | ecosystem: Host-associated > Plants > Peat moss > Unclassified...
CTGCGCTACGCCGCGTGCGGTATTGAGCAGCGCCGCGATGCCGGCCATGCCGGGAGCCGAAGCCGAGGTGCCGGAAAAGATGTAGCCACTGCAGCTTGTCGCCGTTCCCCCGTAACAAATGTAGTAGCCATCATGCCCGGCGGCGGTGAAAGCGATGTCCGGGGTATCGCGATAGCCGTCCGCAGGAACGCCGGTGCCGGTCTGCCAGCTCGGCTTCTGGATGTAGGACGAAACGCCTCCGCCACTGGCGACGACAACGTACGATCCCGCCGTGCCCGGCTCATTCCACGCGCCTTCGGGGATATAGGACAGCGCGCTGCCGTAAAAGGACGAGTTGGTAGCAGACCAGTAGGTGGTGGGGTTGGCGGTGTCATTGAACTCGGTGCCGCCGACGCAGGTGACGTAGCTGCTGGCGCAGAGATAGTTGGGGCTGACGGTCTCCGGCGCGACCGGAGCGCTGCCGTGGTTTTCGCATCCGGCTGCGCCGGAGTCGCCCGAGGAGACGAGGATGGTCATACCCTCTGCCGCGCCCTGCGAAAAGAGGGTGTCGTAAGACATCGTGTAGGCGCTGCCGGCGTTGGCTTCGCAAGCGCCGAAGGAGATGTTCATGACCGGATCCATCAGCATATTGATGTTGTAGTTGATGGCCGCGGTAATGTCTCCGCCTGAACCGGAAGCCGCCACGACGAGGTCTGCCGTGACTGCCGGCGAGGTCCCGAGAACGCGCTCCACGTCGAGAATCGCTTCCTGCGTGTCCGCGTTGTTGGGCGTTCCCGGATCGGTCGCGCCTGTGGGCGCGATCTGATTGAGTATGTGGCTGGAGTACGCGCCAAAGAGGGTGCCATACGCAGTGACGTCGGCATCCGCAACCCTGGAGCGGCCGATGATGGCTACATGCTGCGGGGTCGAGCCGATGGCCGCGCCCGTGTTGCCGCCGTTGGTGACGCTGGTGATGTCGTAGATCGTGGCGAAGTCAGCCGGGGTGGTGTAATGCGTGGTACTGGAGACGGTGTAGTCGGGCGCAACGGTCTGAAGGCTGCCGGGCCGGGCCAGCGTGGAGTGCTGCGCCGGCGCGGGCACGGCGATGTGCTGGGGCTCGGCAGTTTCATCCGAGAGGCCGCCGATGGCGGTGATGAGCGGCCGGAACGCAGCGGGAATGGTGGGCTCCGACGTGATGGAGCGCAACTGGCGCGTGCCGACGGCGAAGTTCGCGAACGTAACGCGGAAAGCGTTGCCCACGGTGGCCGTGGTGCCATGCGCTTCCATCATCATGCGGCTGGGTGAGACGGCGTCCACCACAAGTCCCTGCGCGGTGAGCCAGCTTTTGAGCGATTCGACATCATTGGCGGTAGGGCCGTAGAGCTCGCCGATCTGCTGCGGCGTGAGCCACTGGTGATAATGCGGCGAGGACGGGTTCTGCTGGTCGGCGAGAAGCTGCCTGAAGGCGGCCTCAACGGCAGTGTCGCGCGCCAGCGTGAGGTAAAGACGCACCGGAGCGCTGAGCGCCACAGGCTGAGCGGCGAGCTGTCGCTGCGGCGTCGCCCAGCCGGGGAGATGGCCCTTGAGCACGGTCTTTGCGCCGAGGCTGGAAGTAACGCGATCATGCTGCGCGATGGCGGAAAGCCCGTGAGGAGCGACGATGGCGGCCGTCTGCGCGGAAAGAGCAAGGCAGGAGGCAAGAAGGCAGGCAGCGGCCGAGGAACGGCGCAGTGCAGCGACGATAAGCATAACTTGGGCTCCGATACTGAATAAGGCCCAAGTTTCACAAGAAAGTGTTTGGCCCAACGTGCTCAGAAGAGAATGTGCAACCGTATCATGGGCGACGCAGAAATCAAAGGCATTAAGGGCTGTTTCTTTGATGGAAGGGCTGTTTCTTTGATTGCGCGATAAACTGGCGTAACGGGCCTATAGCTCAATTGGTTAGAGCAGCGAACTCATAATTCGTTGGTTCCAGGTTCAAGTCCTGGTGGGCCCACCATAAGCACTGAGGAAATGGTCGTGATTCTTGGCTGACGCGCTGCGCGACCGGGTGGGAGTGTACGCCGGCTTCGCCGCTACCGGCATAGCGCTGGCCTTGCCCGGAGCGCTGATGCCGGCGATGCTCGCCCGGTGGGGACTGGGCGACGCTCGCGGTGGGTGGCTGCTGTTCTGCTTTTTTGCAGGGACGACCGCAGGAGCGCTCTGCGCGCGCGGGCCTCTGGCGCGGGCGGCGGCGGCTGGGTCTTGGCTGACGAGTCTGGGGGCGATCTGGCTGACATTCGCCGGTAGCGCTGCGGCGCTGCTGGCGATGTTTGGTTTTGGCGCGGGGTTGGGGTTGGTGATGACCGCCGTGATGCTGCTGCAGTCGCGCCGCTTCCCTGCTGAACGGCGCACAGAGATGACGCGGCTGAATCTGCTATGGGCGGCGGGGGCTTGCGCGGCGCCAACACTGGGGCTGGGGTTCGGCGGTGGGGTGAGCGTGGTCCGCGCGGCAGTGGTGTTTTGCGCGATGGCGGCGGCGTTTGCGGTGTTTGGGCTTTGGTGCTGGTTTGGCGAGAGTCAGGCGGCGCAGGCTGTGGTGGGTTCTCTGAAAGACTCCGCCAGCCCACATCTCACTGTGCGAGAGGCGAAGCACCCGTTTCAGTGGATGACCCAGATAGGCGCCGCGCTCTTGCTGCTGGTCTTTTGCGAGACCGGCGTGGAGAGCTCCGCGGGCGGATGGCTCGCGGCCTTTGCTTCGCGGCAGAGCGACTCCGCACATGCCGTGGTCGGCGCGGCAACCTGTTATTGGGCGGGGATACTCGGGAGCCGGCTGGTCTTCTCTTCCCGGCGGATGGAGCGCGTGCCGGAGCGCGGATTGCTGCTGGCGAATCTTGCGGCGATGGTGCTCGCGTTCGCAGCGATGCTCGCGTGGCCGCTGAGCGGCGTGACGATGGTGGCCGCGGCGGCGTTGGGATTTGCGCAGGGGCCGGTCTATCCGCTGCTGATGGCGATGGCGCTGCGGCGGCGCGAAGCGCAGGGAATTTTTGTGGTGGCCGGGTTGGGGTCGTCGCTGCTGCCGCTGGCTACGGGCGCGGTGTCGCAGCATATGGGGACGCTGCGGGCCGGGCTGGGAGTGCCGCTGGCAGCGGTGGGGTTGATGTTGGCGGTGGGGTGGCTGGGTATGGCCGCGCCACTCATGCGCAAAGAACGCGCATGAATGGGGTGCCCAAACTTTGTCGCGCTAGGCCTTGGCTTCCGTGCGCACGAGCTTCTCCGCAGCAACCAGGCCGCGGTTGGCATACGCTGCCTTCACAAACGCATGAAACAGCGGATGCGGCTCGAGCGGCTTGGACTTGAACTCGGGATGGAACTGGCAGCCGAGGAAGAACGGGTGCTCGGGGATCTCGACGATCTCCACGTACGTGCCCTCAGGCGACGAACCCGTCAGCCGCAGGCCGCCGCCGGTGAGCACCGCTTCGTACTCGCGGTTGAACTCGTAGCGATGACGATGGCGTTCGGAGATTTCCGTCTTGCCATACGCCTTCGCGGCAAGCGAGTCAGGCTCCATCACGCAGGTGTACGCGCCGAGCCGCATCGTACCGCCCATCTCTTCCACGCCCGTCAGCTCGCGCAGCTTATAGATGATGCGGTTCGGCGTCGCCGGGTCGAACTCGCCGGAGTTGGCCTTCGCAAGGCCGCAGACGTTGCGCGCGTACTCAATGCACGCGGTCTGCATACCGAGACAGATGCCGAAGTACGGCGTCTTCGTCTCGCGCGCGAAGCGGATCGCATTGAGCATGCCCTCGATGCCGCGCTTGCCGAAGCCGCCGGGGACCAGGATGCCGTCGAAACCCTGCAGTTGCTCAGCGTAGCTGCCGTCTTCAGTTTCAAGGCCTTCAGCTTCGACCCACACGACCTTGAGCTTCAGGTTCTCGGCGAGCGCGCCATGAACGAGCGCTTCCTTCAGCGACTTGTAGCTGTCTTCGTACTCGACGTACTTGCCGATGATGCCGATGACGACTTCGTCCTTGGGGTGATACGCGCGGTCGACGATGTCTTCCCACTTGGACAAGTCGATCGGCGGCGCTTCCATGTGCAGGTACTTGAGCGCGAGCGTATCCACGCCCTGCGCAGCGAGGTTCAGCGGCACCTCGTAAATGCTGTTGCAGTCGCGCGCAATCACCACACCGCCCTGCTCGACGTTGCAGAACGCGGCGATCTTCTCGCGCATGTCGCGGGAAACTTCGCGGTCGGCGCGGCAGAGAAGAATGTCCGGCTGGATGCCGATCGAGAGCATCTCCTTGACCGAGTGCTGCGTGGGCTTGGTCTTGAGTTCCTGCGCGGCGGCGATCCAGGGGATGAGCGTCATGTGCACGAAGACAGTGTTCTCGCGGCCAAGCTCCTGGCGCATCTGGCGGATGGCCTCAAGGAACGGGAGCGACTCAATATCACCGACGGTGCCGCCGATTTCCACGAGGACGACATCGACATCGCCTGCTGCGGCAACCTTGCGCGCGGCGGCTTTGATTTCGTTCGTCACATGCGGGATCACCTGCACCGTCTTGCCGAGGTAGTCGCCGCGGCGCTCCTTGGTGATGATCTGCTCGTAGATGCGCCCGGTGGTGAGGTTGTTGTCGCGCGTAAGCTTTGCGTGCGTGAAGCGCTCATAGTGTCCGAGGTCGAGATCGGTCTCTGCGCCGTCGTCGGTGACGAAGACTTCGCCGTGCTGGAAGGGCGACATAGTGCCCGGGTCTACGTTCAAATAGGGGTCGAACTTCATCATGTTGACGCGCAGTCCGCGCGCCTCAAGGAGGCAGCCGATGGACGCCGCTGCCAGGCCCTTGCCGAGTGAAGACACAACACCGCCCGTAACAAAGATGTACTTTGCCGACATCGCCGCCACCTCATTTGGTTGTTGGTTTGGGTTGTGCTTGGTGTGCACGACCAAGTATATCGCGGGGCCTGTGCAAGAGTGAAAGGAAGCTGTGCAAGACCGGAAAGCGGGATTATATTGAGGGTTATGGCAGCTTTGGCCCAACCCGTGCCCCTGGAAGCGACGATCCGCGAAGCGCTTGCGCCACTGACCTTACCGGCGGGTGTAGTGCTTAAGGCAATTGAGCTTCGCGGAAACAGTCATGGAGAGCCCTCGGTGTACGTGACCTATGCGTTCACACCGAACGGTTCCTTCAACGACGATTACGCAAAAAAGCTTCTGGATCTCCAATTTCGAGTACTCGACGTGTTGCGAACATTTCGTTTGCCTCTGTTCGAATACGTCAACTTCGTGGAGATTTAACGAGCAATGCCACTTGCAGACGATTTGCTGATTCAGGCCAGAATGCTTGCGACAGTGGATACCGGAATACCCTTGCAGGCCAACCTGCGCCGGGCCATTTCATCGGCTTATTATGCCCTCTTTCATCTACTCATAGCGGAAGCTGTTGATCTGATCGTTCCTAAAAAGCCTGTAGGCCTGGCGTCGAAAGTTGCCCGAACGTTCGCTCATGGAGAGATGGACAGAGTTTGCAATGACTTTACAAAAAGTCCGTTACCTGAAAAGTTCGCTGCCATTCTGCCACAAGGAGTGCCAGCAGAACTGCAGAAAGTTGCCATCTATTTTTCTCAATTGCAGGATGCACGCCACCTGGCCGATTACGATACGGCGTTCAACCCAACTCGTGACGAAGCCTTGATAAGGGTTGCGTCAGCCGAGAGCGCGTTCAGCGCGTGGCGAACTATCCAAAGAACGGAGGAAGCGACAGTCTTCCTCACCGCACTCGCCTTCGGCGCACGGTGGTCAAAGTGAGCGGCACGCCGGCGAAGCTTGGGCTTTCGATCGAGAAGTTTGTGTACACGCGGCTGCATGCGTTTGCTGACCGGCGTGCTGCGAAGACTGCGGTGAAGCACGGCGGACGGCCCAAGCCCGCTCACCTGCTTACCGGCGAGCGCGGCGAGCTCGAGGCATACTTCTACCTGCGGTCGCTCGGCTACACCGTCACCGCGCGGCGATGGCTTTCGGGGCGGCATCGCGGCGATGTGGACCTCGTGGCCTGGGACGGCGACACGCTGGTCTTCTTTGAGGTAAAGGCCCGCACGTCCCGCGATCTGGCGCCTGCCGAGATTCAAGTCGACCGCGAGAAGCGGAACCAGCTTCGGCTCCAGGCGGCGGCGTATCTGCGGCGCTTCCCCGAGCTGCACCGCGAGAGCCTGCGCGTACGGTTTGATGTGATCGCGGTGTACCTGCTGCCGGGCGGGACTGAGTTTGAGCACTATGCGGATTCGTTCCCGCTGGTGGCGCCCAAGGAAGATTGGGCATCACGTTTCTAAAGCACCCGATTTGGCAGTCTGCGGTGTCTAATGTGGCAAGGAGAGAATTGACCGATGGCTTTAATGGACGCCCCCGCGTATGACCCCACGCACGACCGCATGGTAAAGGCTTCGCTGATCGCTGCAGGCGTACTGATCGTGCTGGCGTTTGCGCTCGGCATGGGAGGCTACGTGGCCGGGCATGGCTGGTTCTTTACCAACCTGCCCACCGAGCACAAGGTGAACCGCTTCTTCCTCGCGCTCGAAGCGCAGGACTACGAGAAGGCTTACGGCATCTATGAGAACGATGCGGAGTGGAAGTCGCACCCGGACAAGTTCGGGTATCCGCTGAAGCGCTTCATCGAAGACTGGACCACCGAAAGCCCGGTGAAGGCGCCGATTACGCAGCACCACGTGGACATCTCGAAGACCGATGGGCACGGAACCTTTGGCACGGGCGTAATCGTGGCGGTGCGCGTGAACGGCGACCACAAGGTGTTCATGTACGTGAACAAGGCCGACGGAACAATGACGTGGCCCGCGCCGCATGAACTCGGCTACTAGAGCGTCATCCACTCTTGGCTACTAGAGCGTCATCCACTCTTTCTGGAGCGTCATCCTGAGCCGTAGGCGAAGGATCTCTGTATTTTGCTGCAGCGGCACCAGTTCCAATCCAACAGCAAACAGAAGTTCAAACCCCTGACGACTTTTGTGCAAAGCCCGCCAGGAATCTCTTCGCGTTCCCTTGGCATTTTCTGTATCTTTTGCGTTTTCTTTTAAACGGCTGCAGCAGCTTCGCGCTTCGCTGCCTGCTCAGCGCGCTTTTGCTTCCACCAATTTTGGATGGCGATCTGCCCCGGATGTTCTACCAGCGCGCGCACAGCCAACGCCAGCAGCACGACAAAAACATACGAGATCCACGGATCGAAGCGCTGCACGTGCAGCCGCTCCGGAACGTGGTGCAGGTGCAGCAGCACGAAGACGTTGAAGTGCAGCAGATACAGGCAGTACGTCGACGCGCCCACATATACCAACGGACGAATCGAAAAGATGCTCGCCAACCAGCTTCTTCCGGCAAGGCCCAGAATGATCGCTGCGAAGACCGGCGTGAGCAAACCGCCGTGGACCATGACGTACGGCATCTTCTCTGCCACGCAGTAGGTCATGAACCACGCGCCGGTAAAGCCGCAGAGACCCAGCACGACGCGGCTGCGCGCGCTGAACGCCGCAACCGTATGAATGCGGCCCAGCGTCAGCCCGGCGAGGAACGTGCAGAGGTACGGGAACGGCGTGTACTTGATCGTCTCAATCCAGAAGCCGCCACTGTAGCGGTTCGCCATGCCGGGAAGGTGGTCAGGGTTGCTGAGGATGTAGATGCTGTGCGGGATGAGGCCAACGATCCAGAAGCCGAAGAACATCAAGACGAGCTTGCCCGTGGACTGCGGCCACTTCAGGCGCATGAGCCAGGGGAACGCAATATAGAGAGCCACCTCGCAAGAAAGCGTCCAGCTCACCGTGTTCCAGAACGTAGCGAGGTCCGGGAAGAAGCCCTGCACCAGCAGCGGCGTCGCGATCGCGCCTTCCCAGAACTGCGTGTGGCTGCGCACGTGGTACTCGGTGATCAGCATGGGAATGCTGATGAGCATGGTGAGCAGGTAAACCGGATAAAGCCGCGAGAGCCGCGCCATCCAGAAATCGACAGCGTTGATGCGGCCGCGGTCCGCGTAGTTATACGCGAGGATGAAGCCGGAAATAAGGAAGAAGAAGCTGACGAAGACGTAGCCGATATCGACCAGCGGATAGAGCGAAAGCCACGGGTGCTTCTCCCATCGCAGGCCCGCGGGCGTGAAGTGAAAAAGCAGAATGGTCAGCGCCAGCAGCGTGCGCAGGCCGGTCAGCGCAGGCAGCGCGGGCTTTCGCGCCGGGGCCGCTGGGCTGCCGCGTTGGAGTTCGGTCGCGGGCTCACCCGTGGATGTTGGCGCTTTCTCTTCCATGGCCTTGCATCCCGTAGGATGCCTCTTCTCTGCTTCGGTAACGTGGGACGACAGCATTAAGTCTCAGGTTTACTTTACGTCGACTTTCGTGAATCCCAGGCCTTCGAGCATGGCGGTGACGGTGCCGCGGGCGTTTTTGCTGGCGGCATCGAGCACGCCGTCGGCCCGCGCGGCCTGGTCGAGCTGCTGCTGCGCCTTCTGCCGCGTGGTGGTTTCGAGATTCGGATCGGCCTTCACGAAGAGCCCCGTAGACCGCTCGTAAACCCGGGTCTTGGCGTTGTCGATGGTCGTGACGAAGACCTCGCTGGGCGGCAGCGTCAGCTTGACCTCGCGTCCGTCCGCGCCTTCGACAATCTGCACATCCTCCGGCTTGAGCTTGCTCATGTCGATGCCCGCAATGGTCTGTCCGTGCACGATCATGAGCAGCCGGTCGCCGGCAAGGGCGTCAGGCAGCAGCGGGTTGGACTCGCTGCCTTCGACGACAGTGTCAAGCGAGTAGACGACAGTTTCGAGCCGCGCCAGCCGCTGTACTTTCTCGACGACCGTGGGCGCGGAGACGATCGTCAGCGGCCTGCCCGTAATGTAAGCCGCAAGCCGCCCCGCAGCGCCCGAGCGAGCGTGGTGCACGAAGACAGCCAGCGCTGCGCCGCCGATCAGCAGCGCCAGCAGGATGGTCGCAAAGGTGGCGCCGCCGCTGCGTCGGCCGTCGTGATAGTTGTACTGGTCGGTCATGGGGTTCAGTGTACGCGGTCGCGGTTATCTTCTCCGAAGAGAGCTGCCGGCAATGGCCGCGAGCGGCATGAGAGCAGCGAGAGTGATCTGGTACGTGAGGGATTGTCCCGGCGCCGGATGCCGCAAAGCCGCGGCGCTGCTCAGCAGCATCAGCACGGCCAGCGCAACGCCATGCGCGACGGGCCTGTATCCCGCGACCCGCGCGCACACCCAGCCACCGGCGATCGCGGCGACGGCAGAGTACGCAATATTGAGCATGAGATACAGCGGCGTGGGATGACCGCTCTGTACGTGCAGCGCGGCCACGCAAAACAACGTAAGCACGATGACGAAAACGCCCATCGTGACGAAGCCTGCAATCACGGCGAAGATACTGCGCAGCGCTTTCATGCCTCGTGCTCCTGAAGTGAAGAGTTAGCTCGTAACGATCGACCCCAGCTTTTCGCCCATCACCACGCGCGTAATGTTGCCCTGCTCGCGCATGGAAAAAATGATCATGGGCAGGTTGTTGTCCTTGCAGAGCGAGACCGCGGTCGTGTCCATGACCTTGAGGCCCAGCTTGAGAATCTCCATGTAGGTGATGGTCTCGAACTTGGTGGCGCCAGTGTCCTTCTTCGGGTCGGCGGAGTAGATGCCGTCCACCGAGGTGGCCTTGAGCAGCACATCGGCGCCGATCTCCATCGCGCGCAGGCTCGCCGCCGTGTCGGTAGAAAAGTACGGATTGCCGGTGCCTGCCGCGAAGATAATCACGCGGCCTTTTTCAAGATGGCGGATGGCGCGGCGGCGAATGTACGGCTCCGCGACCTGGTGCATCGCAATGGCGGACATCACGCGGCACGGAATGCCGGCTTTTTCGATGGCGTCCTGAAGAGCGATGGCGTTGATGACAGTCGAAAGCATGCCCATGTGATCGGCGGCGACGCGGTCCATGCCGATGGCCTGCTCGGCGACGCCGCGGAAGAAGTTGCCGCCGCCGACGACGATGCCAATCTGGCAGCCGGTGCGGGCGACCTCCGCAATCTCGGCGGCGACCGCGTGAATGAAAACAGCGTCGACACCGAAGCCGCGGCCGGCGGCCAGGGCTTCTCCGGAGAGCTTGAGCAGAACGCGCTTATACATGTTCTTGCGAGTGTACAGTTTGGCGCACCCGAAAGTCGCGTGGCTGTCACACTCTCGAGAAGGGAAAAGCAAAGGCCGGAAGCTTTCGCTTCCGGCCCTTGAGGGTTATGTTTCGGTGGAGGTTACTGGGCGACGATGTTGACGGTAAGCGAGGTCGTCAGCGTACCACTGGCGTAGCTCGATGACCCGCCTGCGGCCACAGCCGTGATCGTCACAGTCGAAGTGCCAAGAGGCGAGCCGCTCTGCACACCAACGTGGGGGATCGCTTTACCGCCGCAACCCGTCAGGGACATCGCGCCGAAGAGGATGACGGCGAAAGCCAGGAACTGGCGCGAACCGCGACTCAACTGCTTGCGCCGGATTGCCAGGAGCCCGGCGAACAGCAGCGCCGGAATCCATAGGAAGCCACCCGAACCGATAGGCGTGAGAGGCGACGTCACGATGCTCAGCGCAACCGTCTGCGTTGCGGCGCCGCTCGTGGTGAAGATGCTGGGGTTAGTGCCAAAAGCGCACGTTGTGTACGCCGGCAAACCCGAGCAGCTATAGGTGATGGTTCCGACGTAGTTGCCCAACGTCGTTGCCGTGATCGTTGCGAGCCCGGCCTGTCCGCGAATGACGTAAAGCGGGTTCGGCGCAACCGACAAGCCGCTGAAGGTGGGCTGGATGGTCGTGATGACCACGCCCGTAGCCGTGGTGGACGTGTAGTAGTTGCTATCGCCCAGGTACACTGCCGTGATCGTCCGCGTCCCGATGTTGGGGTCGGCGGCCGTCAACGTCGTGGCTACGTTGCCGATGCCCACGCTGGCAGTCCCGATGAGGAGCGTGCCATCGTAGAAGTTGACCGTGCCCGTCACAGCCGTCGCACTCGGGACAACCGGCGTGACGGTTGCCGAGAGCTTGAAGGTCGCCCCGCCACCGTAGATCGGCGTGGTCGGGTAGGACGTAATGGCCAGCGTCGTGATGCCGATCTGCACGTTCAGCGAGTTGGAGGTCGCCGGCGCGTAGTTGGCATCGCCGACGTACTGCTCGGAGAGGACGTGGTAGCCCGGAACCAGTTGCGAGGTGGTCGCTACGTAGCTGGTGGCGTAGGTAGCGTAGCCGCCCGGCTGGTAGGTCGCCACGCCGGTGCCGAGCGTTTTGGCCGCGGCGCCATTGGCTGCATCCAGGAAGTTGATGTTGCCCGTAGGCGCGATCGACGCAGCGCGAGTGCCGTTGCTCGGAGACAGCGTGAGCAAAGCGCCCATGGCGTAGCCGTTGGGACCAACGTTACCGGAGGGCTGGCCCGTGAAGGTCAGCGTGGGGGTGTTCTGCCCAACGATGTAGTTGACCGCAACCGAAGAGGACGAGCTGCTCACCGTCGACGTACCGCCGTAGGTGGCCGTGATCGGATGCGTGCCCGCAAGCAGGGTAGCGATGTTCAGCGTGGCGAGATGCGTCGAAGAGCTGACCGTGCCCGTACCGATTTCAATCGGGGTGCCGGAGAAGCTATCGAAGAAGTACACCGTGCCGGAGGTGGCTGCAGGGACCGATGCCGAGATCGACAGCGTGCCCAGGACCTGGTCGGCTGCGGTCTGCGGCGAGACCGTCGTGACGGAAGTCGCTCCGGTGGTGACCGTAACGGTTGCCGTCGCAGACGTGACAGTAGCGTAGTAGGCGCTGCCACCCACTGCTCCCGGAGTGCCCACAAAGGTCGCCGTGATGGCGTGACCGCCTGTGGTGGTGAGCTTGTTGGTGGTGAAGGTCACAGCGCCGTTGACCATGTTCGCCGTGCCGAGAGCCGTCGCCGTGGTGGTATCGGTAAAGCTCACCGTACCGTTTGCCGTAACGACGCCAACCGCCGCGTTCACGGCCGCGATCGTGCCAAACAACGTGGCCGTGGCGCCGGAAGTGATGTCCGGCGTACCAGCCGTCAGGCGGAGAGTCCCCGTGTAGGGTCCGACGACGAAGGTGAACGGCGGTGCGGTGGCAGGCAGGAAGGTGGAATCACCCGCGTAGCTGACGTTTGCCGTGTACGTGCCGGGAGCCAGCACGGGATACGTTGGAGCGATGTCGTAATTCGTGAGGCCGAGACCCGCATCGAAGTACGCGCCGCCGGGGTAGAAGGTGTTGCCCACGTAAGTGCCGTTGGGATCAAGCTGCGTGGTGTACGGCGTGAGTGCCGTACCGTTGTTCAGGCTGAGCGTGATGTTGCCCGAGGGGACGCCAAGGCCGGTACCCGGAGGAAGAACGCCCATCGGGATATACACATTGGTGCCGTAGGCGAAGTTGGAGGTCTGCGTCAGCGCCGTGCCGATCAGCGAGTAGGAAGCCGCCGCCACCGTGGGCGTGGCCTGCGAAACCGTGATGGTGGTGCAGGCCGAGTTGCTGCCGCCGAACTTGGTGTCGCCTTCGTAATGGCCATAGATGCAGTAGGTGCCAGCAGGCAGGCCGGAGAAGGTGCCCGTGCCGGTGCCGTTGGACAGCGTGATCCAGCCGAGACCACCGTAGAGCGCCTGGGCAATGATGCCGACGTCGCCCGTAGGAGTGCCCGTGCCGGAAGCCGGAACGACAGCCACGCTGATGTTGTATTGACCGCCGGGAGTGCCGCCCGTGACCGGCGTGATGGTCATGGTCGTCTTGGTGGCGTTGAAGTTGATCTTGCTCCAGGTCGTGGCAAGGTTCGACACATCAGGCGAATCGAGGCCGACCGCAAGGTCATAGCCCGGGCCTGCGTTCCAGCCGATTTCCTGCGTGGTGCTGTTACGCACTGCGGGCACATCGGTGTTGCCGGCCTGGCTGTCGTGGAAAGCGCAACCGGCAGTCGCGACGTAGTTGGAAGCCACGCAAGCGGTGGCGCTCTGCACAGCGGCAGCGCGATAGTAGTAGTAGTTCGGGTTGCCCTGGCGGCCGCCGTTCATCTGGTTGATGAGGGCCTGCGCGCCGGCCATGGTCGGCGAAGCCACCGAGGTGCCGCCAACGATGCCAAAGTTAGACAGGCCACCGGTCGAGTTCTGGGTGCAGGAGCCTTCCGAGCAGAAGACTGTGCCGTCGTGATACACGGCCGCGTTGAGTGAAACGTCCGGCAGGTAGCGGTGCGGGCCGCCGACGACAAAGTTGCTCGCCGGGATCGTGGCCTCATAGGAGCCAGCAGGCGGATTCGGATCTGATGTCGGCACACCCGGGCCAACCTGCCAGGCGGGCAACTGGTAGTAGAAGCTGATACCGCTGCCGCCGCCAGTCAGACCGCCGTAGGTGCCTGTACCGAAATAGCTTTCGTTCCAGGGCTGATCGGGCACGAAGCTGAGCGCTGTGGTGGTGCCGAACGGTCCCCAATACGGCGTGCCGGTGGTGGCCGTAGACGGGGTGTTGTAGGTCGCGCCTTCGTTGAACTGCGTGCCCCCGACAGCCACGTTATAGGGCGTCGACGCAAGGCCGTTTACGCTGTATCCGCCCTCCGGATTGTTTGTGCTGTAGTACGTGCCGCAGGTGTCCGGGCCGTCGTCACCGGTGGAGATGAAGATCGACTGGCCTTGCGCGGCTGCCTGCTCATAGACGTAGGCATAGAACTGATTGCCGGCGGCGCCCAAACCGTACTCGCACTCGCCATAGCTGGTGCTGAAAATGTCAGCTGCGTTGTCTTCAATGACATACTCGACCGAGTTGTCGATGCCGCCGCCATAGTAGTCATTGCCGGAGGTGTAGAAGACCTGGTTGGCCAAAGGCGCCATGGCGCCCGAAACTTCGAGATCAAGATCGGACTCGCCATCGTCGGCGATGATGCCGGGGTCGGTACCAATCTGCACGCGGGTGAAGTTATTGACTGGAAGACCGAACACCGAGCGGTAGGTCTGGATGTCGCTCTGCAGCACATCCGTCTGGCCGATGATGCCGAGCGTCACGCCCTGGCCCTGGATGCCCTTCGCGAACAAAGGCGCCGTGTTGTAAATGACCGAAAGATCGCCGCCGCCCACAAAGTGGCCGCTGGGGAAGTTGCTGCTGCCGTTGGTGGAAAGGTCCGGCGTGCCGCCGAAGGGCGTGGCCGAAAGCACAGTGCCTTTGCCATCCGTCGTCAGCTTGTAACCCATCGCGTCATGCTTGGGCTTGAAGTCGTTCAGCTGCTTGGGACCCACCACCACCGACGCCAGCGCCGTGGGGATCGAGATGTCGGTGGAGTTGGAGGTGTGCATCACGCCCTTGACCGAGTATTTGTGCATCTCGGTGTGGAACAGCGACTCCACTTGGCCAACGGTGCCGGAGAAGATCACGATGCGACCGCCCTTGGCGACGGAATCGATCGTCATGTCGCCATCTTGCAGCCAGTTGGTGACCTTGGTGATGTCTTCCTTGGCCACGCCGAACGCCGCGCCGAAGGTCTCCGGCGTCATCCACTGGTGATAGTTGGGGTGCGTCTTGTCCTGCTGCTCGTCGAGCAGGCCCTGCAAGGCAAACTCCTGCTCGTCGGTCCCCTTCATGACCAGGATGAGATGGCTCATCTTGGTGTTGGAAGCCACGCGGCCCATGTCCGTCAAGCCATCCACGAAAGGCGTGTGAGACTTTGCCACCAGGGTGACCTTGGTGTTGTCGACCTTATCGACAATGCGTACCTGCGGATGAGCCGTGATGTGCGGATTGGTACCGGCCAGCGCGGAAGCGGCAAAAGAAGAAAGGACGAGGAACGTCTGGACTGTGCGGCGAATGAGCGACAAGGGGGCTCTCCTTGGATGAGATAGAGCAGTGACTGCTATGCGCACATTGCGGGTAGGGCAAAGCCTTGTTCCGCGTGCGGCAACCGGGGGACGTCGTGAGAGCTTGATGAGCGCGCTCAGTCACGAAAAGAAAAAGTGGTGATAGGCCCATTTACAGGCACAACCCCGCTTCGTGTCAAGAATGCGTAAGAAAAATGGCAACTTACAGTCAATTTGCACCTATGCCTGTGCAATTTTCGCGCAAAGCAAAAGGGCCGGAAGCTTTCGCTTCCGGCCCTTGGGGGTTCGTTGTGAGGACTTACTGAGGGCTGATGACCGTTGCCGTCAGGGTCACCGACTGCGTGATGTTCGCGCTGCCGTTGGTGCCGACACCCGTCGCGGTCACCGTGATGGGGTAAGTCCCCATCGGCGTACCGGTTTGGATGCCAGTCCGCGTGAAGCCCTTACCGCAACCGCTCAGCGAGACCATGCCACAGAAGATGACAGCGAGCGTCAGGCTCTGGCGGAGGCCGGTGGAGAGCTGCTTGCGACGGACCAACAGGAAGCCGGCGAGGAAGACTGCCGGAATCCACATGAATCCACCGAGCGTCGGTTGAGGAGCCACGGTAATGATGCTGACCGCTTCATTCTGCGTCGAGAGGAACGTCGATCCGCTGAAGAACAGCGTCGGCGAACCCAGGGCGCAGGTTGCGTAAAGCGGAGCGCCAATGCAGGTGAACGTGAGCGTACCCGACCACTTGCCTGTGTCCGTCACCGTGATGTTGGACAACCCGGCCTGCCCCTGCGGGATCGAGAGCGAGGAAGGCTGAGCCGTGAGCGAGAAGCCCTGCGTGTACACGGTGGTGGTGTTGGTGTTGGAGGTGGTTGCCGCGTAGTTCGGGTCACCCGTAAGGTATTGGGCCGTGTAGACGGTCGTCCCTAGACCCGGAGCCGGCCCCGTGTACTGCGCGATATAGGAGGCGCTCGCCGGGAAGTAGACGAGAGGCGCCGTTCCGATAACGGTATTGCCGGCATAGAAGGTGACGGGCAAAACCGGAGCCGGATTCGCTGCGTTGTAGAGGCCGGTGTTGTTGTTGTAAACGGGGTTGTAAGGCTGAGGGACGAAGACCGCCGAGAGCGAGACTTGGTTGCCGTTGATCACCTGGGACGCACCCGTCAGAGTGAGGTACGGCGTATTTTGCGAAACCACAAGCGTCTGTGGTGCCGAGGTTGAGCCCGGCGTAGTGGCATTGCCGCTCCAGGTTGCCGTGATGACGTGGTTACCGGCAGTGAAGGTCGCTACCGTCAGAGTGGCTGTCGTCGCGTTAGCGCGAACCGTTGTCGCCGCTGTGCTGAGCGGCTTGCCATTGTCATAGAAGTAGACAGTGGTGTTACCGGTCGTGGCTGGAACGGTGAGCGTGATCGTTTCGGTTGCGAGCACCTGAATCGGGCCCGAGAGAGCCAGCGTGACGGTGGGGGCCGTGCCCGTAGTGACTGTAACGGTCGTCGTCTTCGCGGTGGGGGTGGAGTAGTAGGACGAGTTTGCGCCAGACGGAACGAATGCGGCGGAAATCGTATTCGCACCCGTCTTGGAGATTGCCGTCGTTGTCACGCTGCAGAAGCCTGTTGCATCCAGCGTGCAGCTGCCCAGCGCGGACACAGGAGCCCCGGTGGTGGTGTCGGTGAAGGTCACCGTACCTGTAGGAATGACGCCTCCAGTAGCGCCCGCAATTGTTGCAGAAAGAGCAACCGTAGCGTTCGCCGTAATGTCGGTGGGCGAAGCTACCACCGTCACTGTGGGTGTACCGGTGCCCACCGTGAAGGTGATGGTGGAGCTGGTATTGGAGTTGAAGCTGTTGTCACCGTTATAGGCCAGGCTCGCCGTGTACACGCCCGGAGCCAGAACTGGGTAGTTGGGAGGAATAAAGTTATCCAGCGCTGCGCCACCCGAGAACAGGCTGGAGCCTGCGGCATAGAAGGTGTTGGACGTTACAGGGATATACGCGCCGTTGGGATCGAGCCCGGTGGTAAGCGGCGGGAGAGCGGTGCCGCCATTCTTCAGGTTGAAGATGACATTGCCGGTCGGCACACCCTGACCCGAGGGAGGCGTTACGCCGCCCTGTAGGTAGATGCTGGCGCCGTAGGCGAACGTCGTTGCGGGCGTGAGCGTGAAGTTGCCACGGCTGTAGCCGGCAAGGTTGCTGCTAAGAGCAACCGTCGGGGTTTCCGTTCCGATGGTCACGGTGACAGCCGGCGAATCGCTTGCGCCGAAGTTCACGTCGCCGGCATAGTGCGCATGCACCTGGTAAGTGCCGCCCGGCAAACCGGTGAGCGTTCCGTTGATGGTGCCGCTGCCCGCAGCGAGGGTGTAGAAGCCGAGACCGCCTCCCGCTGTCGTGTTCGCGATGATGCTGACTTCCCCGGTGGGCACCGTGGTGACCGTCGAGGACACGGGAGCGACAACGATGTTCGTGGTGTAAGTCGCGCCGTGAGCGCCCGTGGTCGGCGTGACCGAGAAGGTGGTTGTGGTGGCATTGAACGTCACATGCGACCACGCCGCAACGAGCTTGGCCATGTCCGGCGAACCGAGACCGACCGAAAGGTCATAGCCGGGGTTGGTCGGGAATCCAATGGAATTAGACGAAGTGGCCGGAGGTGCCGCAGTGGAGGTATACGGCGTGTACGTGTTACCGGTCTGCACGTCATGGAAACCGCACGAAGCGCCTGCAGTGCCCACAGCAGTAGTCAAATAGGTGTCCGAGTCGCAAGTCGTGGTGCTCTGGGCTGCCGCTACACGGTAGTAGTAATAGTTCGGCAGACCTTGACGGCCACCCAGCGCCTGATTGATGAGAGCCTGCAGGCCGGCCATGGAAGGCGCCGAAACCGAGGTGCCGCCGACGACACCTGCGTCATAAACATTGCCCTGGTCATCCAAAACGCAGCTGCCTTCGGTGCAATAAATGGTGCCATCGTGGTCGGCAGCGGCGTTCAACGAAACGTCGGGCAGAAGCCGGTGGGGCACATTGGGGTTTGCGGGCCTGCTGTAGTTGTAGCTGCCTGCCTTGAGCGTGGGATCAGCCGCAGGGACACCGGTACCCATCTGCCAGGAGGGACGCAGGTAAAGCGAGCTGATACCGCTCGAACCACCGACAATGCCGCCGAAACCTCCCTGCGGGTTGGTGTTGGGATCGTAGATGCCATAGGGATCGAAGGTGCCTTCGTTCCAGGGGCCTTCAGGGATATAGCTAAGGGCTGTGCCGTAGGTGCTGGTATTGTTGGCCGACCAGTACTGGGTCGCGCCGAACGTTGTGCCTTCATTGAACATCGTGCCGCCAACGGCGACGTTGAATGGGGTGGAAGCATCGCCACTGACCGAGTAACCGTCTACGGCATACGGTGCGCCGGCATCGCACGAGTCAACCAGTTCATCGCCGGTGGAAACGAAGACCGATTGCCCTTGCGCCGCGGCCTGCTCCCAGACTGCGTTCTCGAAAGCATTGTCGCTGCCTTCCAGGTACTCGCATTCGCCGTAGCTTAGCGAGATGATGTCGTCGGTGTTGTTGTTGATCACGTACTCGGCTGCGCTATAGATGCCTGCGCCCAAGAGGGTGAGACCGCCATACACAAAGTCGATGTGCGCTCCGGGAGCTGCGCCGCCGGCTACTTCGACGTCGAGGTCGGATTCGCCGTCGTCACCGGGCGAGGTGCCTACGTCAGGACCTACCGGGATGAAGGTAGGGTCGTTCTGGGGCAGGTTGAACATGCGGCGGTAAGTCTGAATATCGGAAAGCAGGATTTCCGATTGCCCGAGCAACGCGATCTTCACGCCGCTTCCGTTGGTGCCCGCGTTGAGCAGCGGAGTGGTGTTGTAGATGGTCGCGAAGTCGCTGGCGCCTACATAGTGGTTGCCGTCCCCGCCGGTGAACTTCGGCTTGCCGGGACCTACATCAAACTTGACTGTGCGCGGGTGGGCCAGTTGCGGCTTGGGCTTGGCCTCCACCAGGCGGATGGAACCGAATACGGGCGCGATCGCCGCAGGGATCGTGATGTCCGAAGCGTTCGCGATGCGAGTCTCTCCGTTAGGGCTCTTGTAGCTGTGTAACGAGGTGCCGAAAGCCGTCTGAATCTGGCCGACAGTGCCGCTGATGTCGATGACGCGAGCGCCCTTGGCGACATCGTTAATCGTGATGCCTGCACTCTGGAGCCACGCCTTGACCGTCGCAATGTCAACCGGGTCGACACCGAAGGCCTGACCAAAGGTTTCCGGTGTTACCCACTGGTGATAGTTCGGCGAACCCTTGTCCTGCTGCGCATCCAGCAGCGAGCGGAGCGCGTATTCCTGCTCATCCGACGACTTGAGGATAAGAAAAATGTGGCTCAGCTGCTTTGTGGTGTCCACCGCGCCGAGATCTGTAGCGTTCTGAACCAGAAGGGCAGGATGCGTTTTGTCCAAAGTAACGCGCTTGGTCACGTCTAGCTTTTCGGTAATCCGCGCCGTCGGGTGGACGGTGATTTTCGGATTGGTTCCCGCAACGGCGGACGAAACGAGCGTGGCTCCAACGAGCAAGGTCTGAAGTGTGCGGCGAATGAGCGACAAGGGCATGTCTCCTTGGATGAGTGCAGCAGTGGGTGCGACAAGCGTCTGCAGGTAGGGCTTCGCCTTGGACCGCAGACGGCAACTGGAGGAATTCCGTGTGAGCAGACACAAGGTCGGCGACACGAAAAGATAAAATGGCGATAGAGCCATTTACAGGCACAACCCTATATCGTGTCAAGATTCAGTCAAAAAATCATTCTCACGAAATTGCACCAAGAATAGTGCTGACGCTGTTGTGGGTCAGATGTGGAACCGCATCACAACAGCGTCAGCAATAAGGATTCAAGGCTCACTTAATAAGAACTCTGATGGGCTAAATAGGAGTGAGAAATGGCTTAACCTGCTGGATTTCACTTCCATACGTGGTTCCCATTACTTGCATATAGTCCAGCGAGACGTAGGTTGGTCCAGAATAGGCTAGACAAATCGACGTACTCGAGTTGCTTACAAATTGTGTGTAATCCATGGCTACACCGTTGAACACAACGACATCTGTGCTGGGACTTGCCGTGCTGAAATTTGTTCCGTCCAAACACACGTAATACATAGAGTGACCACCCCGCAGAAGCGTCTCGTAATGGTAGCCAGTCAGATGTGGGCCGGCGGACGGTGTAATGGTCCATGTATCGGGTGCCGAAGTGAGGATTGGACTGTAGGGAGTTCCGCTAATCAAGCCATAGAGTGCGCTGTTGTTACTGCTGATGTTGTACGCCATGCCAACCGCTGCTTGCCACGTATCGACCGGGTAAAAATACGTGGTTGTGCTGGAACCTTCTGTCAATTGAATAGTCGTGTCTTCCAGCAGATCGGTACATGCCGTGCTGCCACTGTCGCCACCAGTGCAAGCGAAAAGGATATCTGAGAGAGTATTGATCATGTTCGTTGGTGCAGCAGTTCCATAGGAACCGTCATAGCCGCTGACCATGGAGTTGGCGTAAGCGAAGGCAGTTGAGAGTGCGGTTGTGGTCGTCGTGTCAGAAGCGGATGCTAAACCATCTGCCGGGGTAGCGGTTTGCGTGGCATAAGGTGCCAGCGCAAAGGCAGCCGCGATCGTCGTCGCTTCGCTGATGTAAACGCTCGAAGCCGAGCTAAGATTCGAACAGGTTGGCGGCAAGGCCGTGACGAGCGAGAGTTGATCGTTAATGGCCGTCCCATCTTCAATACCTCCTGTTGCCAGCAGATAGACGGGGACATCTCCTGCCGTGCACGTATATAACCCCGTGAGGCTGAAAGTTCCATCCGAAGCGCTTACGACATATCCGTTACCATTGGCGTCTGTCGTAACTCCGGTGCCAGCCAGCAGCGACGTCGGGTCTGTGTCGTACCCATCCGAACTAACGGCAAAAAGGTAAACATGCGCTCCAGAGACAGGTACAGGGGTAGAAGTTAGAGGGTGTATGCCCCGGCCTGGAAGCGATCCATGATTGGAATGCGCCAGCTTACCATGTTGAGCGCTGGCTCCCGCGACGCTAAAAAGTACGAGAAGGATAAAGAAAAATAGGGACTTCCATTGTGATCTCATGATTTCCATCCTTTGCTAAGGTTGTTGCTCAACGGTGCCTTAGAGACGAGGCATCACATGCCGCGAATTCTCTGCGGCGGCAGAAGATCCATGCCTGAAGGAAGAAGGAAATACAAGACAAACAAGTGGCTTTCGGTGTCCGAGCTTGTCGCTCGATGACCAATGCCTGAGAGGTTGTTCGAGAAATATCTTCCTCTACATGGCTGAAGTCAAGAGCATGTTGCGTGACTTTGCTACCGACGTTTGATGGCGCGAAAAGGAACTTTTAGCCGAAGTCCGGCGTACGATTCTGTGCAGGACCGCGCCCTATGCGCGAGAAGGACACTCACCCATGCAAGCAAGAATTGTTGGAACCACCATGCCGGTGCTCGAAGCGCTGCTGCAGCCCGGCGAAAGCCTCATCTCCGAAGCCGGCGAACTCAGCTGGATGACCCAGACCATCGCCATGACCACGCACACGCAACTCGGCGGCGGCGGCGGGTTCTTCGGCGCCCTCAAGCGCATGGCTGGCGGCGGCACGCTCTTCATGACCGAGTACACCGCGCAGGGCTACCCCGGCGAGGTCGCCTTCGCCGCCAAGGTCCCCGGCAGCATCCTTCCGGTCGAAGTCGGCCCCGGGCACGAGTTCTTCATCCATCGCCACGGCTTCCTCTGCGCCACGCCCAACATTCAGCTCGGCGTCGGCTTTCAGCAGTCGCTGGGCGCGGGCATCTTCGGCGGCGACGGCTTCCTCCTGCAGAAAGTCACGGGCGTCGGCACCGCCTGGCTGGAGCTGGGCGGCGAGGTCGTCATCCGCGACCTGCAACCCGGCGAAACCCTCCGCGTGCACCCCGGCCACGTCGGCGCATTCCAGGGCTCGGTCAGCTTCAACATCACGCGCATCCAGGGCATCCGCAACATGTTCTTCGGGGGCGACGGCATCTTCCTCGCCGCCCTCACCGGCCCCGGCCGCGTCTGGCTCCAAACGCTCCCACTCTCGAACCTCGCCCACGCGCTACAGCCCTACATGGACACCGAAAACCACGGCGGCGGCGGCGTGCGCGCCCTAGGCACCGCAGCCGTCCTCGGCGGCATCGCCAGCTCGGTCTTCGGCAACGACAACAGTTGAGGAGCGAGGGGATAGAGGTTAGGGGATAGGGGATAGAGTTCAAAGTTCTATCCTCTTACTCCACCTCTCGCCTAACCCCCGCAAACCGTCATCCCGAGCGTAGCCGAGGGATCCCCGCATTCTCCCGTTCTCCCCGGGCGGTTGCACCTTCGCCCGTCCCCAGCCAGCGCCTCAACAAACGCCTTCTCTGAACCCTGCCTCTGCCTGGACCATTCGCCGAAAGCGCCAACGGCGCGACCTATACCACCCAACATCCAAGGGCTGAAGGCCCGCCCTATAGCCCCACCACCGCTCTCAACCCCAACTCGTCTTCACGATCCCCTGTCCCCTCGACTAGACTCGACGACATGATGACGTCGACCGCCCACCGCCTCACTCTGCTCGCCGCCGCTCTCCTGACCGTGACAGCCACCGCCCAGGACTGGGCCAAGGCCGCCCTCGCCAAAAGCCCCCGCCACGGCGAGTTCGTCACCATCACCGAGCCCAGCGGCCGCAAGCTCCAGGCCTGGGTCGTCTATCCCGAAATCAAGGAAAAAGCCCCCGTCGTCGTCATGATCCACGAGATCTTCGGCCAGAGCGACTGGGCGCGCGAGATGGCCGACGAAGTCGCCAGCGCGGGGTACATCGTCGTTGAGCCGGATTTGTTGAGCGGTCTGGCAGCCCCGCCCGTGGCAGGCGCCGCGCCTAGGCAAATGGCGCCGATGCCCGGCATGAAGTGCGACCCCATACCCTGCAAAGATGGCCAGAAGCCCGAGATGGACCACTCCACGATGCACATGCCCACGGGTGGCTCCGGCGTAGCGTTTTTGCCCGCCGACCCCGGCGGCACCTCCGCTTTCCCGCCCGACATGGTCACCAAAGCCGTCTCCAACCTCCCGCCCGCGCAGGTCACCGCCGACCTCGACGCCGCCGCCGACTACGGCAAAAAACTCCCCGCCGCCAGCGGCAAGCTCTTCGTCGCCGGCTTCTGCTGGGGCGGGTCGAACTCGTTCCTGTTCGCCACCCACCGCAAGGACCTGAGCGCGGCGTTTGTCTTCTACGGCACGCCGCCTCCTGCGGAAGCCATGAAAAACATCACTGCCCCCGTCTACGGCTTCTACGCCGGCAACGACGCCCGCGTCTCCGCCACCATCCCCCAGACCGTGATCGACATGAAGGCCGCCGGCAAAGTCTACGAACAGGTCACCTATGAGGGCGCAGGCCACGGCTTCATGCGCGCCGGCGAGCAGCCCGACGCAACGGCAGCAAACTCCGCCGCACGCGCCGAAGGCTTCCGCCGTTTCGTCACCCTGCTAGGCGGCGTGCACTAATTGCAACGCACAACTCCTTTAGAATCAATAAAACACTTGACAAGCTTTGTATAATGGAATCGGAAGCAAAACCAAAACCGCCCAGCATGCCTCATGAATCCCGGGCGTTTTAAACTTCGCGTACTTTGCGTTTTAAACTTTGCGCCCTTTGCGTTAAAACGCGCGATGCCCAAAGCCACCAACATCAAAGGGCCCACCAAAACCCCGCAACACCTTGCGAATCTAGACTTTACCCGCAAGCGCCCTGTTTTCAGCGGTTTGAAAGCAAGCACTGCCTGTAAGCTGCACAAAACACTCAACTTACTTCCAGAAAGTGAAACCTGGGGGAGGGGGGGGGTAGGTCGGAGGGGGAAGGGCTCTGGTATCGTGACGGAAACCCAAGAATGACGACTGACTCTCACGATGCGCACGCCGCGCGGCTGACACTCTGGCTTTCGCGCACCCTGCTCGCGGCTGCGGCGATTCTCTTCGTGCTGCATTTCGTGCATCTCGGCGCGGACTTTCCCAACGACGCCCCGTGGTCCGACTGGGCTAAATACACCGACGAAGGCTGGTACGGCGACGCCGCCATCCGCCACTTCCAGCGCGGCCACTGGTACGTCCCCGGAGACTTCAA
>Ga0116227_10006383_pt1 | contig 23927 bp, 7 predicted proteins | sample S1TSphgellanicum_FD_89693 | JGI IMG/M metagenome (GOLD analysis project Ga0116227, IMG submission 89693) | Host-associated microbial communities from peat moss isolated from Minnesota, USA - S1T2_Fb - Sphagnum magellanicum MG | ecosystem: Host-associated > Plants > Peat moss > Unclassified...
AAAAATATAAAATATATTAACAAAAAAAAAAAAAAAAAAAAAAAAAAAAAAAAAAAAAAAAAAAAAAAATAATTAAATAAAAAAAAAAAAAAATATATATATATATATATATATATATATATATATATATATATATAGATATATATCTAATTATCTCCTCTGGCCAAAAAACAATTCAAAGGCCCCATTCTAACAATCTCATTGGTCACATAGACTTCTTCTTTTTTCAATTATACTCACAAGTTTATCCCATAAACCCTGTATATTTTTGTATTTTTTTTCTAACAGATGTGTAAAATATATGTAATCAAAATAATCATATTGTCCCAAGAAAAAATTCAAAATAAAATAAAATAAAAATAAATTTTAAACAAGTCTCATTCCTCAAAGCAACTCAAGGCTCCCACTCTAACAACCTCATTCCAATCACATTGGCTGTTTTTTTTTCTTTAATTAAAATTTTTAAAACCCAGACACAACAACCCCATTCCACAAAATTTGAATATTTGTGTATATTTCCTACACCAATAGTTTAACCCTTGTTTTGTATACAGACAGGGTTAAAAGAAAAAGTAGCCCAAAGTGAAAGATGGTGCATTTTTTGAGAATAATTGTTCAAATGGATAAAGAGAAAGAGAATTGAGAAAGAAGAGAGAGAGAGAGAGAGAGAGAGAGAAAAAAGCTCTTCTGTGAAGTGGATAAAAGAGTTAAAGTTTTGGTTTAGCCTAGTACAAAAAGGGGTACTTATCAAGTTTAGGTTTTCATTTCAGCTGTTGAAAAAGGCAATTCATCATTTCCATTATGGCAAATCAGAAAATAATGTTTACCAGCAGCAGCAACCACACTCAAATGGGAGTTCTGAAATGCCAATAAAAGCAATTCATCATCTAGTGCAGAATACTAATCTTTAATGACAGAGGATCCCATTGACTTTAAGGCTGTAAATGCTAAGGAATTCCAAAGAATAACTTAAAGCATCTCCACCCATGCCCCCCTACTATTAAAGCTTGTATTAGCCTTTATAACTCCAACAAGGGGTGTGTCACACTTGGCCTTGCCATTGACATTAAAAAGTATCTTAAGGCAAAAGAAGAATTATGGAAACTCTAATATTTCACCATGCAAAAATATAATCTTCAAAAAATCCTCTAAAAGAAACCAAAATCCTTCAAGATATTTATTATAACTCTATCATAACTAATCTCAAGTTTCAACACAAGCCAAAATATCATCCTTCAAAAATACTCATATAAAACTAGACCTATTATTACCTAGGAGCCAAAATCCCTTAAACTACTATACTCTATAATGGATCTAAACACAATATCCTTGCCTTGGTAGTAGGCAAGGCCAACAAACACTTTTACATATACCCTCATGGCCACCCATAACCATGAAAAAATTGAATAGTGTAAAAGAAGGGTTTTTCTTTGTTTTCTTTTTTCAATTTTGTGATGTAGCTGAAGTGCCAATAATCCATAAGATGATTTAGCCAGATTTGGTTGCATACTAGATGGGAAAGGAGGAAAAAAAAAAACCAAAATCCTTCTATATTCTTGGTTATCTACTAGAACTTGTCATAAAATCTGGTGATTTGGATTTTATTTGTTTTTGAAATCTGGTGAATTTGGGCCCTTTTTTCCATGAAAAAGGCTTTGCATGGGTTGAAATCATATTTTTCACGTCCAAATTTGGCAAAATTTTGCCCAAAAATAAAATACAAACAGTGTAATGTGAGAGACTATTTGAATTTCACCACACATGCAAATAATTATTGACAACCAATCAAAACTTGTCATTTCCTTTTTCTAGGCCACTTGAGGTCATCCAATGGTGGGCATGTTTACAAGCCAAAATCGAGTTTCACACACGAATTTAAAATCCAAAATAGTGTGTATAGGCCATTTTACTATTGTGGGTGGAGATGCTCCTAGAATTATAGAGAAGAACACCATTATAATCATCTTTTCAAACCATTTTTCTGGTTAGAAAAGTTAATACATTATATATTTATGAGCTAATTGTGTTGATGATGATTATCTATGTGGATGACAACATAGTTATGACTTAGGGTTTATGAACCACAATAGCTAAGGATTTGAGTAGATGGGCCCTACACATTGCAATCTTTTGGAATCCTTTTATTAGGAATTTATTTTGAACTTGTATATGGATCAAGTGATTAATGTGTTATTTAATTATTCTATGTTATGCATGATTAAAAATCAAATAGCTTGATCTCGTCTCTAATAAAAACATTTAAATTCTAAAAGAATGATATAGAAATTATTCTATGAAGGGGATGATTATTCTCTTGAAGACTAGCATGTGGAGTAATCATATGAACCTAAAGTTAATGAAAGACAAATACTTATTAAACATAGATAAAAAGAGTGGATAACTCATTCATTATCAATGTTTTAAGTATTTAACATGTCGTGGGTGGTGTTTATCAAATCCAAACTCAGACACATGACCCCGTTAGGTTCATTCTTCATTCCCATGCAAATTTTATGTTGACAATATTTCCCTAAGACTTATCTGCAAACTTATGTGTGCAATGGAACTTATTGTCACCACTCTAACCTTTGATTTGTGACACAAAAACAAGATAAAACAAGTTGAGAGTAAGCTTAAGGTGTGGCATCAATAAAATGAAATGAAACACATTCCCATAGAAAGTGGGAGGAATGTGGATCTCTAATTGAATCGTCATATCATTCAAAAATGTATCAATGTAATGTAAGATTACGAATGTGTAAGTAGTACAATAATATGTTATGAATATTTTACTTTTGAAAAGGTGTGACTTTTCAAATGTCACGACTTTTCAACTTATATTTTTAAAAATTCCATCAATATAGAGAACCTATTTCACCTCTTTCAATTCTCTTGCATGATTCTCACATGATATCAAAACAAGGTTAAGAAATGCATATTATGCATCTGTTTACACATAGCTAATAATTTGCACAAGAAATAATCAAAGAAAATGAACAAGATCGAGGCCAAGTGTACATTAATTGAGAAATTCATGGCCCCTAAATTTATTCATAGTTCATGAAACAAAACTTATAACATGTAGTCATCATGAATATTTTGATAGATTCAACATAAGTTTACAACAAACACAATGGCATAGAATATAGAGGTCAACCATGCAACTAAATTTGATAAGACCTTTTTCAATATATTAACATTGATATTCAAAATAAAAAATTATGGGCCATCACAAGTGGTATTAACCAAAATCAACAACTTCAACTATAATCAAACTTATTATAGATATTCCAATTGTATCTACCACATGAGCAAGAAGCATAAGTGAATGGAAGGAGGGATGCAATGTCTCTAACTATACATAGTAAATGTTTAAATAACATTGATGTCATATCAAATCTCCAACCATGCATCACAACAAATTTAGCATGGCTAGAATTAAAGAGATTATTTCAATCTCAAAATGTTATAACTAAAATGTATCTAAAGATAAGTTCCACATTTTGAAAATGAGAGAAAATGAATATAGGGTGAAAGTAGCAAATAAATTATTCATTATTCCTTATCACAGAAAATTAGAAATAGTGACAAAAACGTTGCAATGTATTGAAATGGAAATTTTTTTTTTCAATAATTAATATGAAGATAATCTTTCACTTTCTTATTATAATATTGAAAAACCTCATCTTGAAAGTATATTTAAATATTTATTTTTTAACAACATTCACTTGCACGAGATTTTTATCTTTCAAAAAGGTTGCAAGTACATGAATTATTTTTTTTAAATTTTTTTTCAACTTAATGGCGGCTTGGAAGATATTTATGTACTATCAAATTGTGCATATTATAATCATAATATATCAAAATTTTAATATAAAAGTAGATTTGAACATTGTATTGATTTGTCAATTTCAAACTTACTTGTAGCATATTTTTATGATATTAAAATTGTATTCACCTTACCATAAATGCAATTGAAGAACTAAATTTGGTTTCATATTTTTATTTACAAATGTTTTAATCTACTTTCTTAAGTTTATATCAAAATTTATCTCTAGATTTTGGGTGGACTATTTTTTTTGTTTACTTTACCTTGCTTTTAGTTTATAATGTTACAAAACACATCATTTGTACCAAATAATTTATCTACACCAACTAGTTACCATAGGAACAATAGTCCAATATGACAAAGCAATCATTTGCTTCATGAGGAATATGTTTTGTGTTATAGAACATTCATAAGTTTTTGAAGGAAACAATTTAATATAACACTTCAATCCTTGATATTAAATTTGATTTTAAAAAAAACCTTAATGAGGAACACAAATCAAAACAATGACAATACATAAGCCATTTATGTGGGAAAGAAATATTCAAGGTTCAACAACAACAAATCTTCACAAAGAATCCCAATAGGTTTTCCCACCAAGAGATGGAATGACATATTTTAAATCATTTGATAAGAGGGATGTGAAATGCTTCTACTATAAGAAACTAGTGCACTTAATAAAAGACTATAGGAAAATATTAGCTTATGAGGCTACTTCAAATAATAAAAAATAATCAAACATTGTTATCAATAAAAACAACTTATATGTTGTTGCCCTAATAGTGAAACAAGGAAAGGACCCCACTTGGTACAATATAGATATCAAGGTGTCTCAATATAAGGTGCAATCACAATATAATGATTTGTAATTTCATAGAAATCATAACCACTACTTTTTTTTTTGCATTTTTAAATGGCAACTTAAATCAATCTTTAAAATGTTTGGTGCATTATTAGAAAAATGTTTGTAACATATTATGGGAACATTTGGTTGAGTTGGAAATGATTTCAATGAATATAAATACCCAAAAACCCTTGTTCAAAAATGTAACTAGTGCTTTCACTATTTAAAAAACTCCTAAATGCACTTGAAATGATTTGAAAATGATATATTTATGTGGAATATTTTATTTGTGTTTTTATAAAATAATAAACTAGGCCATCCTATTGGGTCATTATTTTTTTGTTGACTTGTTTAAAATTATTTTATGAATATTCTCTTTGACAATCCAATCCAATTTTGCCACATCCTCTTGATTGGCTAACTCACTACTTTTAAACAAAGGACCAAGGAGTTGGGTGTGGTCATTATTTTGTGACTACAACCTATATGTGTTTTGATCAGGAATCATTCATTGACTATCAACCATTCTCAAGTAATCAAGTCTACATTTTTTGATGACAAAAAATATAGTCATCAAAAAGTTATTTTACTTATGGGGAAAGAGTGGTTACGATAAAAAATTTAAATGGTATAGAAAAGAAAATACCTAAAGTTTTACATGTTCCTTGATTTTTTTTTAAAACAACAAAACAATTTGATAAGGTAGAAAGGGATATGTACATAAAACAATGATAATGCACTTTCATAAATAAATCAAAAGATGTCACAGTGGAATGCAAATTGGATTTTGATTTATATAAATTAGGCAAGATTGCAAAACCTAAAAGAGAAGTTGTTTAGTCCTAGCCATAATAAAAAATAATATGGTCAACTTATGGCATTTAAGGATTGGACATATTAATAAAAATTGACTCATAGATATACAAACATTTGCAACAGGAGTTGATCATTTCAATGAAAAGGACAATATATGGTGTACTCCTTGCATTGAAGGAAAACAACATAGGATCAAATATCCCAAAGAAGGAGCATTCATATATACATGGATGTTTAAGCTAATACTTTTTTGCAAACAAATTTGCATGGACGTTGTAGGTACTTTATAACCTTCATTGATGATAAGACTAGTGATTTGTTTATCTAATGAAACACAAATCAAAAGAAGTTAACAATTTTTCACATATGAGGACTTTGTTGAAAAAAAACCAATCAAAATATCAAAATAATAATATTTAATCAAGGAGGTGAATATATATATATATAATATTACTAAAATGAAGGCTTCAAGAAGTTGGAGTTCACCACAACATATACATTTCAACTAAAAAATGTTTATGAAAGAAAGAAGAAAATATTAGTTGATGTTAACTTAGCTATGTTAGTGTATGCAAACCTATCTAAAATGTTTTAGTGAAAAGCTTAAATAACTACAAATTATTTGCAAAATTGAAGTCCTATTAAAATAAATCAAAACCAAGTGAAGACCATACTAACTACGGTTTGGACATCAACCATATTCATCTCACCTAAAAATATTTGGACGCAAGGTTCATGCATTAATTCATAAGGAAAAGAAACAAAACTTGGATGCACATTTGATTAAGTACTCTTGAAATATAGTTTAAAATCCAAGGCATATTAACTTATGACAACAAGTCAGAAACAAATACTTATATTCTTAAAGATATCATTTTAATGAAATAAACATGAAGTCTACTAATAACTTCATTATCAAGAAGATGAAGAAACATTTCTTATTAGATTTTAATTCTTGAAAATATTATAATACTCAATCAACTTTGGCAAAAATTTTATTTATTTTCATTTTTGCCAGTTTGGGAAATTATGGACCTAGTATGCCAAAAACTCAACCAAAATAAACTTTGTGCAACCCAAAACAATTGGACTATAAATACCTAGATTTGAACATGGGCCCATAGATTGAAATGCATAAAGGTACTTCAATGTAGACATATTTATCAGTGGTACATATGTGATACAAAACTTCTCCTTGTTAGTTAAACTATTCGATACATGCCAATACTCTAGAAATTGAAAGTCCATTTGTCAAAGCTAAAAATTCAAAATACAAAAAATATTTGACACTTCCTTGTCAAACTTGATCATGTATTATGATATATATAACATGATTAAATCTACAAATAAAAAAATTAATCACAAAATGTACTTCAAAAATGTTTTCAAAATACACAACAAAATCAACATGATGTAGTCGTCAAAACAATTTTCCAATTATCTTTAAATATAACTTCATGCAATATTTGATCGAGAGGTAACATAAGCCCTTTCTTAAAAATTTAAAATGATCATGAAACATCAACAAGTTTTAATTCGAACAATACAAAGTAAAAGGGTGCATTTACAAAATAATGAGCTAAAGTGCACCTTGAATCAAAACTTCAGTGGCTATTTATTTAAATATTCCAATGATATATTAATAATATTCCATTTTTAAGTTGCAAAAAAATATTAAAATTTTCTTTTGATTCAAAAATATGTTGCATTACTATTATGTAAAGATATATATTTAAAAAACTCCCCAAAATTATGTCATTTTCGAGTCCTTTTATGTCCATCAAGGAATAAAGGCATTGGTTACAATTCTCAACAAGTGATTTTAAATATTATGCCCTCATTAGATTCATTCCAAATTATTTCACATGTACCATGATATATTAGATCATTTACACATTAATTGTTTTTACAATTTTAATACAATTTTGGACAATAAAACATGAAAACCCAAGCACTACTTACACTTGCTATCATTTGTTATTTTGCGCACGTGCCATAGAACTTAGTAAAAGAATATAAAATGTATATGGGTGCAATCAAGATACATTGTATGTACTTTGCTACATTAGTAAAATTTTTTTAAACCAATTAAAAAAGTTATAACCTTTTGGCATCTCAAAACAACTAGAACCTCTAGTTTTTCTCATTGGCGTTTCTAACCTCCCTTTAGCATCTCAAAACAATTTTTTTCTTGTCATTTGGACTTGAAACAATACCCCAAAAATATCTCGAAAGTTGCATCACTTTTCAAAAGGTTGGGGATGGTTTTAATTATGATAACAAACTCCATTGATAAAAAAAATTGTATTAGAATGTTCACCAGATCAATATATATTGAGGTGCTTGAAAAAACAAAATCTTGCAAAAGGATTTCAAATATTTGAAATCTATTTTTTTAATTTTCACAAATGCGAATGTCCAATTCCGGTACTCACAAGTAAGTACTTTGAAAAAAAATAATATTTCAATTTAATTTAAATGGAAATCAATGTCAACAATGCACTAGTACATAATGAGTTCAAATCCACTAGTGAATTCACTAGGTTTTGTAATGAATTAGGTGAATTTTGGTCCAAATGAATTCCTAACAAATTTGGCAATTGTTTAATGATGAACAAGTTGATATTGACAAGTAAATTCACTAGTACATTCACTAATATATGAACAACTAGGAATATTCTAATTATTTAACATTAATTATTTAATCCAGATTACTTAATATTAATTATTTAATTTGAATTGTTGTGTTTTTTAGTTTTTTTAAAAATTGAAAGTTTGAAGAATATTCAAACCTATTTACCTACGTGGGTATAAAACTAACACCTATTTATTTGTGTAGGTAGGCAAGTAAGTAGGAAAAAGGAAAATGTAAATGGATTGAGTAGCTAAAAAAACTTCATTTACTTTGCAATTTCCATTTAAGGTCAAACATTTCTATATTCATCCCAACTTGGCATATACATTTTTATGTTGCAATTCAAGAGAAGAAATGTTGCTTATATAACTTGTGAGATGGATTCAAAAACAAAACATATGGACTAAATTTTTTACTTGCACATTAGTTTTAAATTGAGATGCAACTAAACATTTTCTAAAAGCCAAATTTAATTAGTAATATAATTATCATATTATGTCCAAATGAAATGATTTAAATTTCATTTTAGAAGGTTTTCCAAAATCTACACATAATTTATAAAAATTATTGAAACAATATTTGAATTGTAAAAAAAATCATATAAAATTTTCATTTCAATACATTTCAACAATAATGTCTTCAAAACTTTTTTTAAAAAAAACCATCATTATCTTTCTCGTACTTTGTCCCAATGAATTTTTTTAAAAATATGAATTTGTTTTTTATTACATAATAGATTTTAATTATGAAATTTAATACAAATAGTTCATAAAATCTGATGTATCGACATACAATAATGTTATTCTCAAAACTATTCAATCACAAGAAGAAATCTTGTCCTTTTCCACCCACACACATTGCAACTACTGTCTGATTTTACTACATTTCAACTACATTTGGTCATCTTAAATTTGCAAATGACTTGTTACACTAATTAATGGTCAATATTATTCATGGTTGTTACATTCACTATGTTGTTCACTTATGAGTATAATTTGGACCTTATTTAATTATTTAATAATTTCACATTATTGATGTGAAAATTGAGGTAACATTTAATTTTATTTAGACAATGCATTACAATGGGTTAGTGATTCTTTAAATGTTTTTAAACTATCAACATGGTGTATGAATTGAACTATCAACTTTTAACATGTTGAAACCATTATTTAGGAGTTGCATTTTACACTTACCATAATTTATAAAATGCATGTAACAATTTTAAATTGCACATTTATATTGGAATGAATTAGTAATTTTTTTCACATCTTTTCGATTATCAAAGTTGAATCATTCACTTTTAATACGTTAAAACACATGCAATTCAATATTTTATAATTATATTTGAATGGTTTAATGAATTTTTTCACATTTTTTAAACTATCAACATTTCTACATGATTCCAATCATCAACTTTGAACTTATTAAAACCACTATTCAAATGTTGCATATTACACTTATTAATATATATTGTAACACATAACAATTTACTGCTTCACATTTATACTTGAATGCATTAGTGATTTTTTATTATTATTTCTTTTCAACTATTAGTATTTGGACATGAGTTTTGTCATTCATTATGAATGTTGTTAAATCCAATATTTATGAGTTGCATTTTGCATTCACCACAATTTTTTGAAATGAATGCATAAAAATTTGGATTTTTTGGGGGAATTATATAAGAATTATTATTATTATTATTATTATGGAAAATTATCAATATTTTATATTTTTTAAAATTTAAAACTTGGATTAAGTCAATTTCTTTAAACTTGTTTTACTACATGTTTATGTTTAAATATTAGGGATGAATTTAAAATTTTCATTTTAAAAATTAATTATAAATGGTGATAATAATAATGACATTAATGATTTTTTTAATCTTTTCATTTTGTTCAAGTTTTTAATCTTCTTCAAGATCATCCATAAAATAATTTAATTGTGTTTTGGCTTTAAGCCATATATGGAGGTACAAATTTGATAAAATATTTTTATATTTTGGCTACAAGTACTACCATCGTAGAATTATATCATTTAAAATTTATTAAATGCAAAAAAAATGTAAAAATCATTTGTTGATGTTGACGGTTTTTTTTAATGTTTGCAAAATGGTGGAAATTCATCATGGAAAAAAATTCAATTAATTATAATGATTTCAAAGATTAAACTTAAAACTTTTCAAATAAATTTGATTTTGGAATTTTCTATATGTTTAATGTTGGAATTATTATAATTACTTTTAAACTTTTATTCATTACGAGTAACATATTTTCTTTGAAACTTTTTATCTCAAATTATTGGTATTTTTTTTTTTACATTTTTTTTGAATTTTCACTATTTTTTCCATTTTTTTCCCAATAAGAATTACCAAGTTAGGAAATTTTGAAACTAAGAACTTGCAATTCTACAAAAATTGGACATTTTTTACGTATTGAAAATAAAATTGTAAAATACTTAATGAATCCATTTTTGAAGTGACATTGAATTTACAAATATTTCAGGTCAATTTAAACAAAAAAAAATTGTAGATTTATTCATGATGTGCAGTTGCAAGTTTTTTTTTAACTTTTTAAATCTAATTTTTGTAAATTTTAATTATTTTAAATAAATTATTGATTAAAATATCTTTATATTTTGATTACAAGTCCTAGAACCCAATGTAGAATTAGATCTTTTATGAAAAATTAAAATGTAAAACTTTTGAATTAAAAGTATATATTTTTTAAAAATTCAAAAATATTTTACTGATGTTGATGGCCCTTTTTGTGTTTGCAAAATGGTGGAAATTCACCTCAAAAAAATCCCTTAGTTACATCATTAATATGTATTATAAATTCTCAAAAGAATTGGATAAGGTTTATGATGATCTCAAAGATTGAGTTTAAATGTTTTCAAATAAATTGGATGTTATAATTGTTTATGCGTTTAAGGTTGGAATTTTTTTTAAAAAAATGTTGTGGTTTTTTCAAAGTTGTGTAGATAATTAGTATTAGTGCATGGGTAATCTTGTTAAACAAACATGGTCTTTATAATTAAATAGCTAGATTTACTACTTAATTAATGTTTCTTTTTATGACCAACTTTTGCCAATTACAAGGGCAATAACATCAAAAAATGATTTCTTTGAAAGAAAGTTTTTTGGGCACACCTACAACACATTTGGTGAAAAGTTGAATGAGAAAAAACAAAATGTGCAAACTATTAATCGCAAAATCATTGCTAGTTCTTAAGAGCTTTCTTTTATGATGTAAGTATTTGTTGTCAAATCAAACCCTTCATAACTCATGCCTTGTACATTATATTCTAATTTAAATCTTTAATAAGATTTACTCTACGCTAATGTGACATGTTTGTCAAATGTAAAATTAGGGTTTAGGGCCATCTCAAAAAGAAATTGTAATTTGCTTTGTAATTTAACATGAACCCACCTGCATAATAGAATCAATTTGTTGTCCACAATATTCAAGATTTTTTATAACCATGGCTTTGTGAAAAGCCAATCCTCCAAATACACCTACTATGGGTAATCTTCTGAATTCTAGGATTTTATTTTGCTACATTTAGATTCATCAATGGTGCTATGATATCATGTAGACAAGAATCACATATTTTCACAGAAAGAAACGAACTGTAGGGGATTTTTTTGACCAAACATACCTATGTCTTAACTTGGGATATGCTTGCAATTTGAACCTGTCCAAGGAATTTTAGGAATTCAATTGCCATTTGGCTTCTTTGAAACATCATCAAGGTAGTTTAATAACTCTCCCACAAAATAAGAATCGGCATGTAGCTATTTTTTAAACATGGGATTAACAAACAACATATATGGCCCAACATCTTGCCTATTGTAGTTTGGCAATAATCTACTTTTGTTGCATTCTGTAGGCCCTAACAAATGATATAAAGAAGAAACTAAAATAGATGGAATCTCAATCTCCCTACTGTTTGATGCAAAAAGCCCTAGTACTATCAAAAAACACTATCCCATGTTTTTTCACTCACTGTCTTCCTTGTCTTGCAATAGGGTATATGGACAATCATTCTATTGTGTAATGTTTTCAACCCACTCTTGGTGTTGAATGGCATTCCTTACTAACAAATCAACCATGTAAGTAATATTACAAGTCATATATAAAAATCCCATAGATGCATAATTTGAGTTTGTTCAAAAAATAGTTTAGGTAGTAGATTATTTTGAAATTGAAACTATGTGAAAATTGTGTAGGACTACGCCATTAACAAGACCAAAGAAATTACCAAATGTTTACATTGGGGAGGCATTAGGAGTGCATGTGCCTTTTGGGGCACAATCTCCTTTTAAACCATCATTGCATCAAACTAATAATCTTTGACAGACATGGAGACCAAGAACCACAAAGAGCTAAACCTAATCATTCTCTTCAAGCAAACTACTTTGAAAGCTAAACAATCATATAAACAACAAACAACCACATCTTCTTGGGAGGAGGAGGAGGAGGAGGGATGGGGGAAATGATGAAGGTATGGACTTGATTAAAAAGTTTCATTAGAAGTTCATTCTTTTTCTTCCCATGATGGTCAGGGGTTTAGTGCACCTAAAAGAACATGACCATAACATAACTAAATCTAACATTTTCAAGGGATTTTTAGAGGTCTAATATCATTAAATGGATTTGATAACTACATTTAGCACCAAATAGGGGATGTTGTGGATGTTTATTATACTGCATCTATCAGAGACAAATTTTCCTTGTGTGACAAGCATGTTATGGACCCATATTTGCATCATATAGTTTTATGCTAGTATTTTAATTGATTATTTTTTCATACACAAAAGTTAATAACATCTAGCCTCTCTTAAAAATACAATGGTTCTTTTTGTTATAAATACTTGTTGAAGGTTCTTTAGGTTGATTTATTGATATCATTGATAATCATTGTTGTTAAGTTTGTGTTATTTCTTCAAGGTCCAACAAAATCAAATAAGATAATGTAATAAGATGATAAATTGATGTGTTTTGAACAAATCAATTTTGGCAATCATGAATTATTTTTTCAGATTGAACAAGATCATGACAAGTCGTTTAAGAAACATGACATAGAAGACCATGGAAACATGGCAACATTTAATGACACAACTTTACCGAATTCGGCCACGTCACCATCCGCCACCATGTCTTGGGATTGTGATCAAATTTAAAAGTAAGCATAAAAACAAATCTACCTTGAACCATTATGTGGGTTTAGACCAATGTTTATTGCAGCCAAAAGAGCACACAAGTTGTTTCCTCATCCCCACCCATAAACATGAATTATTGAATAGTGTATGGTGAGGATGGGTTAAATACCACCACATTGGCCAATCATTGTGATTGGCTAATGAAAACTAATTGTATCACTTTATTAACCCTTTTGGAAAGCACTATATCCTATGTGTGTTTGGAGTAAACATACTTCTTGATTTATATTGGTCCAAAAGAATCAAGGAATGCACCCCATGTTTATGTAGTTTTCCTACAAGTAACCACACATAAATACCATTTATACCATTTAGCAAACTATAGGGGATGTGTCACATAATGTGAGAACTCAAAGTAAAGAGTTTTGGTGAAAAATAACCATGTTTAAATACCATGATTAAAATGACATGAACCATGCATGTTTTATGCAAATAAACCCATATTAAAACAAATTTACATAAAAAGAACTTGACGATGGCTAGAAGGTTCAAATCAAATTCATATGGAATGAATAGTGTGAAGATTGAAATGATTAAGAACAATCATCATTACAATGAATATGATGGATAAGACTCATGAGGGACTTATGCAAATGATCTTCGCTACAAAAAAAGTATACTCATCATAAAATTAAACATGGAATTCAAGCAAAGGGTGAATACTATTCAATTTGGGAGGGGGGGGTGGGGAGAACAAGGTAAGTGGGGTTCAAGTTAATAAAAGGTATGTTAGAGTTAAGTACATTGATGATAGGTGTTATTTTAGGAATTTTTCAATGTAGCTTGAATGGAAATAATTTATAAGAAGTAGTGTAGTTTTGAAGGATTTACACTTGTATTTGTAGTGGCTACATGTAAGTAGGGTTATTGTTTGACTATTGGTTCCATGTAAATGGTTTTTTGTATAATAAATGGTGATTTAAAAATTGAGTATAAATAAATTTCACAAGTGATTAGAGAATGTAATTTGTGTGCTCTAGTTGTTTTTACATGTGGAACTATGAAATTTGGTGACAATTGTTAAATGTGGGGTACATAATAATGCATTAATAAAAAGCCTCATCTACAAATGAAACATTGGATTGAGATTCATTTGTTGGTCCATGGCCCATTGTGCATTGGATTTTATGGTTATAACACATATTTAATTAATTTAGGATTGTACAAAACTCTGAAAATGTGAACACAAAAATTTCAATGTTAAATTTTTGAATCTTTCAATTATAAATGATCTAGTGGCCACCAGGACAAGGTTGCTAACGACAAGAAAAAGCTCTTGAAGAACTACAAATTACATTCCAAGTTATATAAATTAAACCTTGAAGACATCATGGTAGGTTGTTTAAAAAAAACAAAAAAAAATTTAATGATGAATTAATGAACTATAATTTACATAGATCCAACAAACATTGTATTCAATATTAGAAAATCCACTCTGAACCTTGAAGTGTGGTGACCACCAAGTTAAGAACAAGATGAAAAAAAGTTGCAACAATTAAAAAATCCAAAAATTTACATAATAGGTAAGAGGGAAAGAAGTTGCGAAATTTAGCAATTTATGTAATATATTACATAATTGGTAATAACCTTCATTAAATGTTTTAAATACAAATAGAAGAAAATTTCAAATATATGATTGAATTTATGATTGATATTTTAGTCATTATGAACAAGTCATTGATGACAATAATCATTTAAGACATGATGTGTCAATGATGTGGCACATTTCATTCATTAGTCATAAAGGACATATGTGAAATCATCAGTCATAATTTAATCATTGTGTAACTGTTTTTATCATTACAAATTATAATGATTGATATTATTATTATGTAAATAATAAGATATATTTTTATTTTCATTATTTTTCATCCTGTCAATTGTTGATTCATGTCATCACTTAATCTAGGTTAAAAACTAGTTTAAATGGTTAAGTAAACCACTCATCTACCTAGGTAGGCACTTAACCTTGGTAACCTAATAGGTATGGAATATTCGATCAATATTCCATTGTTGACTAGAATAATGTCATTTGTGAAGTTTGATCCTTGGACCCCAAGGATGGAATTGAACTCCTTTATGACTAAGCCACTCCACTTGTGTAAACAATCTATTGTTTATTTTATTCAAATTATACTTTATTTAAACATTATACACAACCTCAAATTCGATGATTCATATCTTATTAATAACTTGTCCAAATGAAAAAATGAAAAACTTATTCATAAATTTCCTTCAATAATGTACACAAATGTGTGTGTGTGTGTGTGTGTGTGTGAATTATTTCAAAAAAAAGAAAGATGAATTTTGTTATTGAATAATATTTCAATGACCATTCTTTGGAAAAAAAATTCAGACACATGATTTCATTACAAAAAAAGGTGTCCCCTGTATGCCAAGTGATTTCATTAGATTTTGAATGAATTCACTGGTTGTAGTGAACAGGGACTAGTGAAAAAGTTGTGAATTCACTGGTCTAATGAATGGGGATTAATGAATTGCACCCATATTTTGTAATAGTGTTTATAAATGGAAAATCCTTTGTGGGCAGTACAAAAATAAACAAAATATATCTTTCATATCTTAAACATTCATTTGATTTATGAATTTATATTATAAATTTTTTTCCAACGTATCATAATTTTATTAATAATTTTAAATTTAGACATATGAGTCCATAAAATTTATCTACGTTATTTATAATGGATCATAAATCAATTATAATACATTAATATATATATATATATTTTAAATTATGAATTTTATTCAATTTACACATATATTTTAATATAATTGTGTAATAATTTACTCGTATAAAATATTTTCAAATGCATGATATATAAAGTATATTCAAAAAATATATAATTAAGTTTTTATATTACTTATATGTATAATATTAATTGAAATCAGTTCCCTACATCTCGTAATTCTTTATGTGTGAACTTATACTGATAGTCATTTTTGAATTATTGTAAAGTAATTTTATGATCACATTATGTATGTAATGACATTTTGTCCACATCATTTGCATAGTCATTTTTTAGTTATATTTAAAATTTATTATATCTTAGTCACATTTTTTATGATATTTTGTCATTTTTCATCAATCATGGATGCCATATGGATGAAAACTTGTAATGAAAAAACGACATCATCTTTCATGTTACCATGTCATCATCTACTAATCAAATGCACCATTAATATATGACTACAACTTTTTACACGTAGGATTTTAAGTAATATCCTTTTACTATAGTCAATTACTAATTGTTTAAAACATTTAGTCACTAAGTTTTTAGTTGCAAAGGATAAGATTTCTTCTAGTAAAATTGAACTTGATGGCCACTAAGTTGTCAAAACACTTATATTAATTTTTCCAAGAGTTTTGAAATAAAATATCCAATATTTTTTTTAAAAAATTATAGAAACCCTAAAGGGCACTTTAAATTTGAAGGATACTTTTAAACATAATGTGAAATCCTCCTAGTATTAGAAGTTTTGTGATTATCCATACTCAAATATGCAACAATATTGACACCATTTCAGAATAAAAAACTAACTGGAAAATATTGTTTTCTCCCTTTCATAACTACAAATGTTGCGTATTCTATGAACAACAATCTAAACCAACTACACACAAAAGTCAAAACTAGAAAACAACAAAATATTAAAACATATAATAATTATATATAAAAGTAATTAAAAAAATAAAAAAAATAAAAAAAATTCATATTGCATACCTAAAGAAGGTTGCTTATTGCGAACATTGACATTATCATTATGCATATAGTGGAGGAACCAAGAATAATTTCTTGACAAGGAATTTAAAAATCATTCAGAATACTTGACCATAAAGTTATAATGAACTTGAATTGTTTTGGCCAATGGCAATCCAACCAAGGGTGGCCACAAATAGGATGGTAGGTCCAACCATTGCACCTTATTCTTGACAACATCTATCCCCTGAATGATTCAAAAAAAAGACCAATCCATTTTGGATTCTGAAATGCCTTGCTAGGTTCATTGTCAATTAGTAATGTTTGATCCTCCTTTCCATAATCTTTCCCACAACAATCATAATACACATGTTTCAAGTCCTTTAAGTAATAATGGGACTCAGGTGAAATTTCATCAGACATTTTAGAACATTGTTCATGTCCCCAAATGAAAACAAGTTGATCCAAAAAACTTTCAAACATAAGCATGGGAAGAATGTTTAGTACATCCTCAAGTTTCATACAACACCAAATTTTGATGTGAAACTTTTGAAATTTCTTACTAAATATTTTTTCCATTCCAACTCTAACTTCCACTTTGGTCTTGTCAACATTTTTTCCAAACACTCTAGCATTCCCTTGTAGAACAACTGAAGGTGGGAAATAACACAACATGCCATTGACACTTAGAACCAAAATTTTTTAAGGTTCAAGAGACGATGAATGTAAACATGAATGCATTGAATTGCCTTTGACCATTGTAGTCAACTTGGAAGAAACATTGAACTAAAACAACAAAAAAATCTATCAGCAAATTGAATTAAACATTTGAGGATAATGTGTTATCAAGAATTATAATAATAAATTGATAGTGAAATGTCCATGTGCTAACAATAAATATTTTTTTATGTTAAATATAGAAGAAAAAAATCCATAATAGTATCCAAGAAACACTAGGTGGCTACTGAGCGAACTAACAATAGATGGAAAAAAATGATACTAAAAAAATTCATTGAAATACAAGGGGAGCATTGAACTACGTGCATTAGGCACGCATGAGGTGCCTAATGGCCACTAGGCCACTTGCATTGAAATTTTAAAGTAGTTTATGAGAGTTTAACAATATGTTTGTGAAATGCACAATTATCAAATTAGAACCAATGGACACTTGTGGGAGACAAAGTCATGTGGAACAACCCATTACATTGGACTCTAGTACATTAGGTAAGAAAAAATTGATAAAGGTAAAACATGCACCCATCACAATTCAAGTCAATAAACCATCCATACATAATGATTCCATAATAAATAAATAAAATAGTTCATTTCTTTTTATTTAGTGTTCCCAATTTCATTCTATTACAAAATGTTTCATCACATTTTGTAGAACAAAGCGTAATCAATTTTGCATACCAAAGGTCATCGGGAAGCACATCTATAATGCTCCTAAAAGGATTCAACTCTACAAATTTATAAACCCACATTTTTTACAAATGCAAAGATTCCAAGTAAGGAAAAATGGTTTGGAACAAATAATTAGTGTCACTATGCAACCCATAAAATGTTTCAACAAAGATTGAACAAACTCTTGTGAAGCATATCATCTATTAGCAAGGTATTTTGAAACATCGTACCAAGAAATCGAACAAAGAAATCAAGAAGGTTTTTATGGAAAAATAACTTGTTTGGCTTCTTAGGCAAGAAATGGTCATTTTTGAAGCAGATTGACTCATCAACTATTCTAGAAGACAAAAGGTTAATTCTAGTTTTCTTGGTGATAATTTCCAAATGCCTTGAAAAGTTTCTTTTCATTACTGAGGACCATGTGTACATTGTAAATTTTTTACACAAAATGGAAAGGAATTCGTTCAGGACAAGTCTTAGAACCACCATGCAAGTTCTAATTTGACCCTCACCTATAGCAACAAGAACCTATAGTCACTTACCTCTAGCAAAGGTCATTTTTCTTGTGGAGTATGTGTAGGAAAACCAAAAGTCGTCATTTTTTGCAGACCATCATGGGGAAAACCTAAAATGGTTGCATCTTATTAGCAACTATCATTCATTAAATTCAAAATCATTTCAATCTTTTGCAAAACAAGCTTTGAATGCGAAGATTCATTTGGTAAAACCTAAATGATTATAATTTCTTAGCAATTGTAATTAGCAAAACCGAAAATCATTGCACTTTCTTACAAAATGCCAAGCTTCGTATGTGGATAAAACTGAAACGAACCCACATCATGCACAAGTTCCGCACCACCAACTTTGGCTAATCACGTTTCATTTTTGGCACAAGAGGATGTCAATACATGAAAGGGACTCACCTCCGAATGGTCCACCAGTCTAGGACAATAATGTCCTAATTCTACATCATGTGGTGTTCCATCTTTTAACACTTTTTGCACTGGAGCAAGCATCAATTGACTCCATCAAAACATGAACTATGAATATGAAATGTACATTAGTTGTTGGTTCCATCTACATTTCCATCATATCAATCACAAAGGAATTAATCCACAAAGGACGAGAACCCACCTTGGATTGTATCAACGTTCCGCCTAGACTCTTGAAAAAGGAAATCAACACCCTCTCCACATGTGAAGCACAAATCTATACCCAAGAATGAAAAAAATGTATCAACAATAGAATTGAAAACATTATTAAACTCAACAAACTGATCATTTTAGAAACAAATATCTGGCATAGCCAGGAGATTGTTAGAAGAACAACAATCGAAACAATATCTAGTGCCGCTAGGAAAATGTTGGACAAATGAATGATCAAAACACAATCTCCTAGTGGCTATTAAACGATTGCAAGAAACCCAATTGCCTGGTGGCCGTTAGGCAATTGATGCACAAAATATCACATGGCAACTTCTAGGCAATCAACGCATAAACACACACCTAAGGGCTTCAAGGTGGTAGTCAAATTAAATGCACTAAAAAAAATATAAACATAATTATCTTGGAATAAAATTAGAAATTTCAATGTAATTTTCCTACAAGTTTATAAAATGATAAAATCATTAATGGAATGTACAAGGCGTCAAAATGATTAGAAGTTATTGAGCTTAATCAATCACTCGTTTTCTCTACTAGACCTTGTACTTGACATACAAAATTATATAGACTTAAAGGATCTACAGGGAGGTCAATGCCTTGCAATTTTTCACTAGTTTTTTTGTTATCTTCCCCATCTAAAGCTGCCACATTTGGCCCAATTGAAAAAGCTATTGATGTATTGATGATGGACGTGTTGACCAATGTGAGCACATCCTTGTCCTTTGGAAGATCTTCTTGTTCATGGTCAACAAATTCTTCACTACCTTCCTACTCTCTTGGAACTTGAACATCAACAGTTTTTGGATTTTTCCCCTTAAAACATCCTTTTTTTTTCAGAACTTGAATTTTACTACTAGAGGCCTTTCTCGTATTACTTATGCTTGTGACATAACCAACTTTTCTTTTGTCCACCTTGGGTGGGTTCAAGTTGTCTAATGTTTAGGACAAATTAGTTCCACTTTCCTTGGTAAAGACAAAGATTTCTTACTCTTCTTCCTCCTCCGCATCATTAGTTTATGCTCCTTGGGTAAGCATTGAAATAAGCTCGGGTGGTCGCATTTTCTTGTTCTTAGTTGCAACATTTGTCAGCATGTGAAGACATATTGAAGCCATCATCTTGCATTGGTTTCCTTCCAGGTCATGAAGAATGATTTCTAACACTTTACATTTATTCTCTTGAACAAGAAACAACTTGTCAAAAAAAAATCCTATTAATGGAACAAATTTCTATAAACAAAATATTCAAGGAATAAAATCAAGATCCATGTGTTGGACTTACTAGACAAACATATGTGAAAACTCTTTTGATGAATATACTCAGACAAATCGTCCCATTCAAAATTACTAATTATAAGATTTGTGAAATAACTTTTGGAGAAACCTCATGTCAATATAGCTGCCGATCTTCTAGAAAAGAAGAATCTAGGCATTCCATTAATGATGGCAATTTCTAGTTTCCCAAAATTTCGGCACACACATTTTTTACAAAGAAACAAATAAGCAAAGATGAGCACAAGAACATTCAGTAATGTCATCGACAAACTTGGAACCTCTACTGTTTTGTCATATACTGCCCAAACTCAAATTGAATTTTTATAACAAAAGTCAATTTGCACAAGGTAGTTAGTAGGCTTTTGAAGGGCTTGCGGTCGCAAATGCAAGCAACGACTTTAAACATGGTCTTCGTGTTCAAGAGCCTAGAAGAAAGGACTCTCGATTAATGCCTTTCCAAACTATCGAAACATCTTTCATGCTGTGAGTTGTACAAACAACGATGATGGTCCTTGTTGCGTTGTCCATCAAAAATGATGCGCAAGATTCTTTATCGATAACATCCAATAGACCCACCATGTTTTAAACTCTATCATATTTGTAATGAGTGTCCAATAGAATTGCCTTCGTTGCATTGTCCTTGGGAGTTCCACTTTGGATCCATTTTTCCAAAGCCTGCTTAAATTTTGCAAGTGGGGTCTTGTTTGAAGGGTTGAACTTCAACTTTTTCAAGTAGAAATCATCATTGAGCTCCAAATCCAAAATTGAGAATATCATCTTGTCCAACTTGTGTTTGTCTTTCAATGTGTGCAATTCATCGTCCAAATAGGGCTTTTAATTATTGGCGATTAGCTTTGGATGTCAAAAATGAATCATAATTTTGTTTTGGATCACAACCTTTTGCTTAAGGAGCATTGTGAGCTTGTACATGGATTTTAGGTTAGGCTTCCCTCCTTTTGCTAGATGCTCTTTGAGTGTTATTACTTTTGAAAGGAGTCCCTTGGCCAGCTTTTTGAGTTGTTTTTCCTTGAGGTTCACAAGCAATCGAAAAGAAATTTTCCAATCAGTTTTGGTGGACATGCTCGTACATCTCCATATCCATCAAGGATGTTGCACCTCTCCCATTCAAGGAGGACACTTTGCCACAACTAGAAGACTACATCTATCAATAAAAAGATATTCATGTACTCCTTTATTGATTATACATTCCAAATAAGCTTGAGTGTCTTCAAATTTTTGCAAAACATTTCATAACCATGACAAAGCTTAGAAATAGGATTAAAAAACATACAATAGCAAAGCTTTGTGTGGAAGTGAATCATCTCATATTTTTACTGTGTATTCCTTAGTATGTTGAAAAAACACATCCAAATTCAATCGAGGCCTCTGGTATGCGTCCCATATCCTTTGCACATGTGCAAGATTTTCCATGTATGAAGGCTTTATGTTCAAGTCACAGTCCTTATTGTTTAATATTTTGAAAAGCTTGCACATCTTCATGAAATTTGTGTCCCATTTAGAACTTGTTGTAAATCTCTCAAACTTGGGGCCTCACATTGGGGTCATTTACAAGTTCTTATTAAACCAAGAAATGACATTCCATTTTCAAGTTAATATTTTGGAAATTTCATTACATACCATGAAATAAGAAATACAAGGAATTAAGGATTGAACTGGACACACCTTCGCAATAGTAATTGTGTGTTGCCTACCAATAATCAAAAACTGATTGTCTTGGATATCTTCCCACTTTTTCGACTTGCTAGGAATGATATGGTTGACATTACATGACTCCTCAAGGATCCCAAAAATGGGCACTTTGGTGTCAAACTTATTATATTGTGTGGTTTAAAAAAAAATCTCATCCTTATGAATCTTTGAAAGTGGATGGTATACAATGTTGGGAGGTGTTCTCTTGAAGCAATGAACATCAATGGAAACACCTGGAAGCAGGTCATTTCCAAAAGGAAAGTAGCCTAGAAATCGTTGCCCAACGTGTCTACAACGAGTCGGCACTTTGCCATGTTGAATCCTTTATCTTCTTTCCTGACAACTATTTTGTCAAAATCTTCTCTTTCTTCTTAGCTTCTATTTTTTCCATTTTTTGTTTTTTTGCTAAGCGAGGGCCACTAAACCCCTCAAAGTTTGTGAGTATGTGGTCAGAGCCTATTTGAGAATCTTTTTGTAATTCATCCTTTTCAATCTTAAGGAGCTTGACAAACTCATTCCAATGAATGACAATGTCATGCATTATTTTCTCCTCCATAGTACTAACAACAAAACCTTTTTTGACCAACATCGAGGCGAGCTCATTTGTTTTACTAAGCAAACGAAGCTTGCTAATTGCTTCTTCGACTGGTCTTCGAACATGAGGATGACCATGTCCAAGTCGTGAGCCCATACCTTCATGTCGTGGATGGGCATCTTCTTCACTAAGTCTTGGTTCCCATTTTTGATAAAATGGAACTCAATGAATGTGTCAAGTTGGTTCAATAGCCTTGTCGCCCAAGTTGTTACTTTTGGAGCCATGGACCATATTCTGAGCTTTGCTTCTAGATACAAATTGAAGATGCCAAAGTACTCATTAACCACCTTCTTCATCAATGGTGGAGTGTACTTGTACATTTTAATATAGGTAATAATCAACCTTGTCCATTAGCTCTATTAACAAAGAAACACATGGTTGCTACCAAGGGTTCCTCACTGCATTATGTGGAGAATGCCTAGCGGCCACCAAATGCTCCTCAATGTTTAACAATTCAAATGTTTGGTGGTTGCCAGGCTATTCTCAGTTTTTAACAATTTGAGGGAGGTCGTTGTGAAGGTGCTGGTGCAGGTGCGTTAGCAGATGGGTCTGCTACAGTAGACTCTCCAAACTCTGAAGGGTCGAGCATGCCCTCGACGCCATGGATAACAGTGTTTTGGTCTTTCCAGAGCTCAGGGGCGACCACTCCCATTCCATCGAGGGTGAAGTTACAGTTGACGGAGAGGAAATGATGGCTGCCGGGAGGACCGCAAGTGGCG
>Ga0116227_10006384_pt1 | contig 23923 bp, 30 predicted proteins | sample S1TSphgellanicum_FD_89693 | JGI IMG/M metagenome (GOLD analysis project Ga0116227, IMG submission 89693) | Host-associated microbial communities from peat moss isolated from Minnesota, USA - S1T2_Fb - Sphagnum magellanicum MG | ecosystem: Host-associated > Plants > Peat moss > Unclassified...
CCAGCCTGTTGGCTGGTACTTTGGGATATCTAGCACCGGAGCTTCCACACACATGCAAAGCTACCAAAAACACAGATGTGTACAGTTTTGGCATTTTGTCACTGGAAGTTGCATGCGGGAGGCCAGTCTTCAGCCCGATTGCACCACAGTCCCGAACACTGTTACTCGACTATGTGTGGCAAGAGCACAAGAAGAAAAGCATAGTGAATGTGGTGGATCCGAGATCGGAGATGGATTTTGTCGAGGAAGAAGTGTTGCGTGTACTCCATGTGGGTCTTTTGTGTTGTCATCCTGATCCTGCAGCAAGACCAAGCATGAGATTAGTAAACCAATATCTAAATGGCTATGTGTTGATACCATCTCTCCCTGAGTCGCAACCGGTGGTGTCCTACTCCATTATTGGACAAGTTGAAGAAACAGAATCAACAGAGCATACTGCCACGTTAGAACTGCAAATTCAACCCATCTCTGAAGAAGAAGATCCAGCTAACTCGTCTTTCACTAAATTCTTATCGCAAATCGATGACTCAGCCATCTAGAAAACTGCATTTCGAGTGCAGTTCCATTCGAAAACATCTTCTTTGGTAAACTTTTGAACCTCTTTCAATTCTTCCATCTTACTTGCAATTGCGATGTTACTAAGTGTCAAGGCCTCCTGTCTATAGGAAAAGCTCTATCCTGTTGTGTGAGTGCATTCCAAATAGTTCAACATGATGCAACTAGGGCACCCGAAGCTGTAATTTTGAGGTCAAACGGTGGTCACGATGGCTGATGGCCCGGGGGACATGCTCCATTGCAATTCAGAGTGGTTGGCCTAGCACGTCTTCCTTGTCAGGGGCATGTACGGCACAATTGCAGCAGCAGCTTGCAAATTTCCCGTGAGTTCCCACGGTCCCCACCAGGCAAAAAACTCAACTTGCAAATTTGAAAAGCAAACTGAAGAAGCATTTTGCATAAATAATTCTTGCTTGATCTTCCTATCTCGAGCCCGAAAACTGATCCTATTGGACAGCAGTATACTTTGAAAGCATAAACAACTTCTGTTGTTTGTAGGCGGCAAGAGCGGTGTAGCAGCACTTATAATTGGTGTCCAAGCTATAGGACATATAAAAGCTATCGTAAATACTGAGCTGCAAAAGGTTTGCCAGTTAGTCCGATAGAAGCCATAAGGTTTGCTTTTAGTACAGTGGTCATTCATAAGGTTTGCTTTTAGTACAGTGGTCATTCTTCATTCTGCTGTTCATAGGTCCATAGCAAGGGAGTGTCGTGTCAAAACCTGCTTGTCATATATTTGAACCCTGTACAAGAAAAAGAGGTTTTGGATAAATGTAATTATATTTGTGCTGCTCATTGGAGAGAAATCCGGAAATGTGGTGATCATGAGGCTAATGGTGGTGGCAATTGTGGAGGTGGCATTAGTGCGGATACTTGTTAATTGACATTGCAATGAAAATAAGTTACAGTAAACCTTTTTCATAATCAGTCCCATTTTAATCACATTCTTGTTTGTGTTGCACATTTTGCGATAACCATTTGTTTTACTAAGAAACATCATTTGTTAAGTCATTATCACACTCATTAATAGCACAAAATATTTGAAAAGCTTTTTTTTTTATAAATGTGACTATAATGAGAAAAATCTAAGACGAATATTAAGATTATATATATGACTGTGATCGGACCAATATAATCGTAAATTGTAGTTCCCTTTCACAGTATTAGTATTGCTTTGTGTTCAAGTTGTGGAAACTAACAACACTGAATCTAGTTGAAGAAAAAAGAAAGAGCAACAACTTTCTAATGCAAACTTGCTAAGAAAGCAAAAATGAATTAATTAAAAAATAATAATTAACAAAATACACAAGCTAAAGCTAATAGTTAAGCAGCTTAAACTCAATGTAAATTGTCACATTAAGATAGGCAAAAATCACAACCTTCTTCAAATCTAATAATGCATAGTAGAGCTTAGAATAAGCCATGTAGAAAATTTAAACAATTGACATCTTTATTCTAACATAAAAGTGTTGTTTGTAAAGTTTATTTTTGCCTATAGTCACAATGTTGTAAGAGTTTATATGGAATGTGACCCATGTTTATATCACAATTCATTAATGTCACAAAAAAAAAAGTGTTCGCCAAGGGCATGATTATAAAGGGGGTTTACTGTAGTTGGATGCAATCAGGCCTATGCGCATCCAGCCTATGCTCTTTTTGCTTGCTCTTATTAGGCAAGCAATTTCAATTATCATACATTTGAACATTCAGTGGACGAGGGTGTAGTTGGATGCAATCAGACCTGTGCTCTTTTTGCTTGCTCTTATTAGGCAAGCAATTTCAATTATCATACATTTGAACATTCAGTGGACAAGGGAAATAGTTTCAATCGTTGTGTGTGCAACTGGCAGGAACATTCAGGTTCCTATTCAAGGGAATAAAATGCAGAGGCTCAGAAACAAAGAGGAGCAATTCAGTGTATTAGTTTCTTGCATATTGTTACAACATCTGCTGCTGATCACTCCAAGTGGCAGGAACATTCAGGTTCCTATTCAAAAGGATCAAAATGCTGAAGGTCAGCAACAGAGAGAAGCGGTTCAGAATATACACCACTTTGTTGAATTCATTGTCTATTTGCCATGGAATGAAAAGTCCAGCAGAACTCACATCCTCCAGGGTTTGATGCAATGTGCCTCTGACATAATATATGGAGTTGGCATGAATCCTGCTCTCCATCTCTTCAAGCATTAGATCACTCCTGTGATCTCTGAGAGCTTGGGATGATAACCTCTGTAGCCACCTTCAGCAATTGTAACAAATTACCCAAATGCCACGAGAAACTCTACATTCTAAAGTTGCCACACATCATACATAATCAATCAATGCATATTTGTGAAAAGAGAAAGTCAGTTTGTACACAGAAACAATCTACAATTTACAAAAGCGTTTGGAATTATCAGAATCAATTTGTAACTCAGCAGCCTGTCATTGACCAATTGAATTGACTTGAATTAAGAGGATAGTACAAAACTCCCAAATTGTTGCATTCCTAACCTCTGGATATGAGCAATTTGCTAACTGCAGATTTGACCATGATACAATCTTGTTGACAACTTTGTTTAAGTAGGTAACCTAAATAGAGGAAATTTCTAGTAATGTAGTGCAATCTACACTCTAGCCCACATGATAACATATGTGTGACTAAAGATTCCAACCTGACAAGGGCTTTAAAACCTTGGAGCATGGGTCTTGAAGCCAGGTACAAAAGCTTTTGCAGCAGAACTGTGACTAGTTTTCAACAAGTTCTGGTTCAATCCACCGTCCATTCTCCTTGATCAACTCAATGAGAGCATCAGTAGCTTTCTCCATGGCAATACCTCTCTTCACCACTTCCTGCGAAAACAAGTAAAACGCTCTTCACTGACATTGCCGTTCCACAACAATGTACAACCAACAAAACTGAATTGACAAGAAGGAGAACGACGGGAGATTGCATCATGAACTGAGTGAATTCACACATGAGAGAGTGGACAAACCTTGCCAACATAGAGATCAATTTTTCCTGGAGCACCACCAACATACCCAAAATCGGCATCCGCCATCTCTCCAGGACCATTCACAATGCAACCCATAATTGCAATCTGCAGTTTCAAAAGTGCAATGCCATGAGTGATATCTGAAAGCAAGGGTGATCTATGGACTACCTACAGTGCATTGAGCTTGGAGCTATTTCTGAACCAAGGGAAAACATAAACATCAGTGAAAGAAGGACCCTGTCAGCCAAGACCTCAGACTCATCATGAACCACCCATTTACTATGAGAAAAACAGCATCTAAAACAAAAGCCTACAATCCCAGCATCTCAAAATCTGGACAGAAGGCAAACATACCGCAACACCAGGCAAGTGTGCTGTTTTTTCACGGATCTGTGCACTGATTTCTTGGAGGTCAAAGAGTGTGCGCCCACATGAAGGGCAAGATACATACTCCTGCATGGATTGAATACATGCAGAAGAATGTCATTATTCTATAGGGAGATGCCTCTACATATGACAACAAGAAGACATACCACAAAATTTTAACATGATTATGAAGTAAGATTTCTACCTTGCAACAACAAAACAGAGAATTCCAAGGAGAGGACATGTAGCTGCGCACAATGAACAAAGGAGGATCTAAAACATTGTGAACAATTCTTTAGATGCTGTTCTGTCTCTTATTCACTTTGTTGATTTTTATTCATGAAGGATGGTCAATTTCATTGACATTTGATCATATAGAAAGGCTGCACCAGATAGTGATAGTTCCAATGTAGAGTTCTGAATGTGACTCTTCACATGAGATGATGAGATTTAAAACGTGCATAGCAGGCTTCAAATACCCACCGTTTTTGTGTTACGCATGCGACACCCCTGAAGCATACCAAATGCAGTTGTTCTCAAGAACTCGAAATCTTGATCTTCTGCCTCCAGCAAAATTCCATCTCCAAAGCCATCAACCAACAAAGCACCAGCTTCACTCCCTGCCCTGATCACCAGATCATCTCTGCAAAAAGCGAAAGACCCACCTCTTCACTCTCTGGAGAAAGCAGCACACCACAACCAGCATTTACCCACAGCCATAACCTTGAATGAAAGGGCCAAACAACCTAGTTCCAGAGCTATGAAATTCCACAGGACTTTCAACACAGATTGGGCTGTTGTTCAATCCAAATGATGGTTAACTGGAGTACCTCTGGGTGCTGGCAGGGAACTTCAGATGATGAATAACTGGGAAATGTAGATTATTTGACTCCAAATACTCAAACAACCTGCATCACGCCACCAACATCAGAGGTCAGATCCAATTGGCAGTTGAAGATTCCATTGCATAGGAAACAAAAGTAATCTCCTCCTCTTATATATGCTCCATCATGACTGAAACTAACAGATGATATGACCAAAAACCTACCTGCGGGAGGCATGTACACGGCTTGACTTCTTCTCATCCTCAGGTAAGTATGCAAGCAGCATAATGGCATCCACAGTTTTTAGTAAGTCCAGCTGCTCTTGTGGTTCATCACCTCGTAATGTTACTGCAACACGTGCACCTGAAACAAAAGAAAATTTGAAGTTCAGTTATTGGACAACTTAACTAGTTTGTTTAGCATTGGCAGGAGAAGAGCAGGCTCTAACCTGTAGGTAGTTTCTTGTGGGAACTAGAGGCTATGTCATCCAATGTGAGAACAGCAATAGCATGAGGAAGTGGCTTTGCCAGCTGCTCTGCTAGTGGAGTCAAAACTCCTAAGCCAACATCTGTCAACCTCTTCACTGCCAGCCTCTGCACCACAGATTTACCATCAACACATCAAATCTAGGATCTTGCAAATCTTAGTCACAGACAAGTAAAGGTGCCACAATACATTAGTGACTAAGGTGTCAAATCTCGAGTTGACTGCAATCTTCACTACATGATGGTACAAAAAAAAGGGGATCTCTAGCTACAAGCACTTACTGCCTCCCTATTTTCCACTGCCGGAAGCTCATTCAAAAGAATTGTGTCTACTGTTGCCAGATCCTGCATAAACCAACAGATTCAAGAATTAAGTTTCCTTCTCCAATACATATTAGAAGACTACAAGCAGCAGAGAACCAACAACCAAATTGACATGCTTGAACTGATAACTAACCACAAGAATATGGTAAAATCATACAGTACAAAAGGAAATACCTTGTAGGGCATGCCAATAATGAGCTTGGTTGCCAATGCTCTGTAGAGAGTTTCTGGTGCCTGCAGTCATGTAAGGAGACACTTAACTAAATACTGGGGAAATTTTCTCCCTTTAATGCAAGCACACTCATTCTCATCAATCATGAAACAATCACCCACAACCCCAGATCAACCAATATGCAGAGTATCAAACACAAGATTTAAGTAGGCAGCAGTTTGGTTGCAGGTTGAAAAACAGTTGAACAAACTTGTAGGGAGGTCATCACCTTCAGTTGGTCAAGGGACACAGACATCAAAACTGAGCCATCTCGATGAAGCACACCCCTATAGTCAATCTCATCTCCCTGTCAAGTGCAGATCCTGAATGGTGTGAATATGCCATGTGACACAAACAAAGTTGCAAACCTAAACAGAATATGCTCTTATCATGGTAACTCCCTCATACAGTCAAATGCAAAGTTGTACACTTCAAGCATGCAAAAAAACTTAATTTCATTGTATTGTTGTTATTGAGTCAAGCTGTTTGACTTCTCCTGAGAATGCTAATCTGGATGTAAGTACAAAAGATGAGTACAAACGGAAATGGTGGGGTCCACTCACCTAGCCTATAATTGTATAGTACTTCTTGGACACATGCCAGACTCATTAAACAGACCTGTTCTTTGCTGGTAATGGTACTGGATGTTCCAATGTAAAAAATTTAAACATCTGAATATTCCCTCAACTCCAACAAAGGAAGAACACTAACCCTAAACTCAACATAGTAAGTGTCACAAGCAATCAACTAATGATTCCAAATATTGGTGCTAGACAATAGACAAAGACCCTCCCTGAACTCTGTGACATTGAAATCCTCTCTACCATGAGGCCCAGATTGAAATCTTGACTTTGGGGTCTACCTGTGTACTTTGGATGACTGCCATGTTGTAAGTCTCAAATGTTTCAAAGCAAAGGCTGAAGCCAAATTTGGCTTGGATGTCAATACTGGGAAATCACACAGTTGTTGGACGAATATACAAAGAGTATTCCAGAAAATTTCTGCAAGAATCCTACAAGTTATTGAACCAAGTACCCACCTCCTTCTGCAAAGGTAGCTGGCCAGTTCGGCGCTGAAAGTCAAAATACCGACGATGCTTTTCTTGGAATTCAGGCTGTTTACATATCACACAAAGGCACACATATTTGAGATTGCTAAGTTTATTTAAGTCACGACTAACTCCAGAACAAATCATACAGTGCCAAGGTTTGTCCAGTGCACAGGACAATGTTCAATTGAAAGATGTCTAGAGCCAAAGATGGACTCACCACTCCCTTCTGCTCCTTGGTGATTTTCATCCCTAAGTTGGCAAGTTTTGTGCAAGGATCAATCTCATGCTCTGGCTCTTCTGTTAGTGACACACGGATTGTATCACCCAAACCATCCTGCAGACCAAGAACTGTCATTTGAATTGCACCAAAAAAATCACATAGTATCTTTTCCACAGAGCAAGAGACAGGGGAGCTCTTAGAAAACCATATATGACCACAGAGCAAGAGACAGGGAGCTTAGAAAAGCATTCTCAATGTATTAGTTTGTACACTAGTGTAAACTAGTGTATTTCTAGAACTTGGATGCATATATCACAACCCACTGCTACAAAAATGAAAACAGTGCACAGAATCAGACCTGCAACAGTGCACCAATGCCTATGGCTGACTTCATGCGGCCATCTTCACCCTCCCCAGCCTCAGTAACACCCAAATGCAGAGGGTAGTCCCAACCTTTCAGGTACATCTCTGAAACCAGTAGGCGGTAAGCTTGTACCATCACAACTGGGTTGCTGGCTTTCATTGAGAACAAAAAGTTGTGGAAATCCAGTTTGCGACATATGTTGGCAAACTCAAAAGCTGACTCCACCTGCAGTCAAGAGACTTGTCTAGATTTCAAAATGCAGATGGAATACCCACTTCAAACCAAGGAGTCTCTAACCAAGAAGATATCAACAAGATAGGAGCTCTATACAAAACTGTGCCAATCTTCAACAGATCCAGTCACCTGTCTCATGGACAGCTGGATCTTGTTCAACCCTCCTCATATACAACTGATATCCTTGCTGGAGACAGAACCTGGGAAAATCAAAGGAGGAATGGGAAAATGGAACTTACCATGCCCCTAGGAGAGTCACCATAGTAGCTCATGATTCGGTCAGACAAACTTCCATGGTTGGTGCCAATTCGAAGAGCCCGTCCATACTTCTTGCACTTCTCCACCAATGGTGCAAACACCTGACAACACAAAAAGGGCCGATGTGACTCCACTTCCCAGTGTCTTACTGGCTCCACAACTTGTTAAAGTCAAACAACTATAAACCTCTGAGAAGGAAGCACATGGACCTGTTCAATGTGTTCAAGTTCTTCTTGATAATCCTCTTCTGTGTACTCCAATTTCTCAAATTGAGCACGCCGATCAGCTACACACTTACAACACTTCAAATCATCACATACTCTGTTTGATTGCAATGCAAGCAAACCACGAAACTGGATAAATGAAACTGACACAAGAAATTTGCATGAAGTTCCAGTATTAAGTAGATAAATTCTGCTCTACTGCCAAAATAGCAGTAAACTGGACTCCTGACCCTACAAGTAGCATGACCAACAACCATTTGCCAGCAATGTGCTTGAAGAATCTGACAACCTCAAAGAAACTCAGCCAAATCATCCACCAGCAAAACACTCACCAAAGTTGCCAGGGTTGATGCGGATCTTATCAAAGCATTCTGCTACTTTCATGGCAATTGGAGGTGCAAAGTGAATATCTGCAACCAAAGGTATGGTATACCTGCAGAATTCAAACAACATTAAGCTCCTCAAGAATACCATTAACAAAAAGTCACTAGAACAAGTTTATTGTTTTTTCCAGCAGTTTGTATGGTTTGAGAATTCAAACAGAACCCGTTATACCATAGCACTGTCCATCAACACTGAAAGCCAGGGCACACTGAGGCTCTTAGAGAGAAAGAATTGATAAGCCAGTGCAAACAGTCAGTCACTCACCCCTTTTGTACAAGAGTGTTCTTAATATCAAAGCAAGCATCTGCTTCTTTCTTTCCCTGCACTGTGATCCGCACAATATCACATCCCCTGTCTGCTATCCTCATCACCTGCAAACAAACCGGATAGAAACCAAGACCAATCAGACATGCATGCAATATCTGTGATGCCAACCACTGTTTTGCCCATTGACAATGCCCTTGCTAATATCAACCAGGATATGAAGAAGCAAATTCAGAAAGGGAATTGACAAAGCAGATGGTGGACCTGCTCCACAGTGGCTTTCACGTCTTTTGTGTCAGTCGTGGTCATTGTCTGCACTCGAATAGGATGTTCACTGCCCACGGTCACATCACCAATATGTATCGTCCTGGTTTTGCGCCGAACAGGCTTGTAAACAGACTCACAGTACTTCTGCCGCGGCACTGATTTCATACACGCGTCAACTCAGAGACGAAGAGAGCAACAACGAGAGCCCAATTCTACAAGATTTAACACTAGGTTTCCGAACAAATAATGGATTGCTTACGAGACCAATTCGTACCTCCCTAGCATTAAAGCATATGCCAGACGAGGTTTCGAGTCTGCAAAATGAGCCAAGCCATAATGCAGCTAAAGCATGCCTATAGATGTAGTAGCAGGTGGCAGGAAAAGCAAGAAAAACCTCACCTAGCAATTGGCTTCCTTTGGACGCCGGCTCCATCTCTGCCACTTCAGGTAAGGCATTCCGAACACCTGAAACGCGAAGCAATTTCTCTCCGCGTCGTGGCACCGGCCTCATCAGCCCCCCCTTGCCACCCGCCACCATAAACGATTGCCGCAGACATCCCGGCAACGAGTCCACATTCTTCAGGCTCGAAAAACAAGTCGGAACATTGGCCACCGCTTGTCCCAACGCTACGCTCGCCATCATGTCTTAAGCCTTTCAGGAAACAGCCCGCTCTGTTCTCTCTCTCAACAATCCACAACTACAAAGAAACTTATGCAACAAAACTCCGTAAACAAGAGCAAAATCAGGATATGGCCAGCAGACACTAATTTTTTGCGTATCTCTCTACCTTTCGCTCATAAACAGAAACACCCTTGGACGTGCATAATAGTCAAGACGCGAGGAAACAATCATTCGCGACATCGCTGAACTCAAGCAATAAAATAGATTACAAAGCTTCTGCTGGATGATCTCTCTCAGGAATCCTTGGATGCTCCCACAAACACAGGAATCGCGGCTATCGAGACACCGAGAATAGATGGAGAGATTATGCGCATTGCAACAGCATCTCGCGCGAAGAGAGGATCGCAGATCGCAACAACATCTCGCGCGAAGAAGTCAGGATCGCAGATAGCGCGCGATAAGCGCGATGATGCTTTCCTTTCTTCCTCTTTTTCGGGGGTGCCTAGCGCTCGGTCAGTAGCTGCCCAAAAGTCTTTTCTTTTGAAAAAAACATTTTCCATTTTTTTCTTTCCGAGCGATAGATACCTCGTAGGATGGTCTGTGAGCAGATCCTGACGGTTAAATTTTCTTTTCTTTTTTAAATACTTTATTGCATTTCGACGGCTCCGATTCCACGACATAATCGAGTCCACAATTAATGAGTACCAGAAATAATAAATAATAAATAATTGCCGACGTGATTGGCCTAAAAATTGTATTAACTTTTGAATTAAATTAGATTTAGTTGGAAATCAATTACTGTGTAGTTGGGATTATTAGCATCAATTAGTATTTAGTTAATTAGGCAAAAGAACATTTTTTCATTCGGAGAAAATTACAAGAAAATTAGAGTTTTAGGAGTCTCTGATTGGCCAAGTGCCAACAAATAAATAAGAAATTTAAGAATTTTGGTGCAAAATTTAAGTAATTCACATGAAACCAAAAAAAGAACCAATTTGGAAAACAAATAGTCTTACTGGGAACACCATTGGGAGCAAAACCCCATCATTGGGAACAGATCCCTTTTTCCCTCAGCATTTTCTGCAATCTGAAATGTGAGGTTTTAGGGTTTTCTATTGTTTTGAGAACCTGATTTCCCCTTGAAGAGATTTCAGTTCCAAGACATTGGCCCTGCTGCGTAGAGGCATGCCTTACTACGGCAGCAGCTCTGCAAATGGCAATTCAAAATAAGTGACATCATCCACACTGTTCCTGGCTCAAATTTACTTCTGTACCTCAGCAGACCTGTTGTAGTGTGCACACCGCAAAATACATCTCTCTTGTGCCGCACCCAGGACTACAACACTTATCTGTTGCAGTTGGTGCATAAGACAGTACACTTATTTTACAACACTTTTTGCACCTGGTGACTGCAGCAACGAAGCTCTCCTCCTCTTCAGCAGTCTTCTTTTCCAGCTAATTGCAGCATGCAGACACTGCAAACAGTACATTATCACTGTAAAGCTTTACTTGACAAGTACAAAAACTAAGTGGGCCAACTCAACACGGCCTTCAAACACACAACCACCCCCCTCCCCCACCTCACATCTACAAAGGGACCTAGGTAATGGGCCAGACATGATATGGATGGCAGACACAGTAGAAACTGGCCCTACAACTCTCATGATGACCTTCAAGATTGGCTTGTCATCTCTTCAACATCAAGTTCAACAGCCAATACTGCAGAGTCATCATGCATCGCCTCGTCACTGCATAGGAGAAACATCACCATAAGCTTATGTCCAACAACTTCCCTTATTCCACTTACCATGTCCTTTTGTCCTTGAGCATTCTACACAAAGTTTTGACTTCCTTTCTTCTCTACTGATCCATAGGGCATATTAACACAGTAAGACACCAGTTGAGATGAGGAATCCTTGCATGCAGTTCATTGCATGGTATACAATTCAAACTTCAGACCTAACAAAGAGTTCAAAATGACCAATTTGATGAGACTGATTTGGTTACCAACACTCCACAGTACAAGGTGATGTGCAAGAGGACAGGATATGAGGCAGTTCAAAATGCTGGCAGTGAAACTCATGCCCCACCAAGCCGCAACATGCTCATTGAGCATGACATTCAAGGCTCCTCAGAAGATAGAAACAAGGAACTACAAAAAATTGGAAAGTTTACCTGTTTTGGACAAAGCCATGTTCAGAACGGGACCGGCTGCAGTATATAGCTCTCCCAACAATATTGCTAAGTGGCAATGGCCCAAACGTGCGGCTATCCAAAGCTTCCTGTGAAAATTGTGCAAGCATAAACCATGTCAACACGGTATATGCAGAGCTGTTCATGTGTTGATTCTATCCTACCCACTTGCATGCAGCATCTAAGAAAACCACGTGGAGACCACACAGTGTTTGAAGAGTTGAATGCTCATCTAGAAATAAAGGAGCCAAACTTATTGTTGATTTGATGTGCCACTAAACCAACATTACAAATAAAGCCAGAGTTCAGAAAGTTGATTTTGTGAACTGGCTCTCATCTATGCACTGAGCATACTAAAATATTCAATGTAGAATCCACAACATATCCTGTGAATGATGAGACCATAGATCACATCCAGATAAAAAGCAGAGTTCGAATAAATTTGATAGCATACCAGTACCTTGGGACTTAAACTTTCATTATCACAAAGTACCCAGCAGGTTCCAGGCTTCAGCTTGAAGGATGCTTCATCTTCCTTTGATGAAAGCATTTCATCACCTTCCAATGCTGCAACCCGTCGCACAAGCTCCTTTTCAGAATTTTCTGGATCCTTCAACATCACCACATCACCTACAAACACTGACCTGCACAACCCAACCAAACACACTCCATTACAATTGACAAAACATAAGACATCCTAAAATTCCACAGTGATCTCTTTTGTGAAAAGTCACTTGAAGTCACTTGGGGTGATCCAGAAAACCAAAACTTCAAACATTCAAAGTTGTTTGAGCACACTGATTTCAGTCACATCCCAAGCCACATACTGTTATGTATACATTTGGATTCAAGAGCCACACCTCCAGAGTGTTCTCTTTCACTAACACATTTGAAAGTTCTCATTCTGTGGAAACAGACGATCTAAGACCATGGGAGGTCCCCATGGTAAACCCAAACTTATAACAAGCATATAAGAGAGGACTCCATGCAATGCAGACAACATGGAAGCATCTACATATAGCCAAAAAGTTTTGAAAAATAGCTGACCGTGTATATGTAGGCACCCAGATTCTCCAAACGATCAAATGCAAATGATATAGCTACATCAAAAAAACTTTTGAGCAAAACAAAGGCAATTTAGAGCAAACAACCTTATGTTGGACCTAGTAGACAGCCTGGTCATGAAAAGAAGGAACGTAACTCAGTATAGATTACCTTGCGCTAGGCCTTGGTAGAGAGCGGATGAGTAAAGTTTCTCCTTGGCTGGCAAAAGTTGGAGTCATCTCAGAACCTTTGATTAGGCGCTTAAATGTGAGTTTGCCTTCCATTATCTTGGCAACATGGTCATAAATCTGTTCCTCCTTGATATTACCAAGCTCATAATTCTGCATCCCACCAATAACACAGCAAAGATGCAGCAGCATCTGAAAATTGGTTTCCGTGAAGGAGAATCAATGACAGAATCTACACAACTCTAGCATTTGATCCAAGGTATGTCAACGAGAGAGTTTCTCCGTCCTCTCCAAGCACGTTTCCTCTCTCTCTCTATCCCTCTCAGTGATGTGTGATGTTGTGATCTCTGTTCTAGAAGTGAATGAAAGCGGAGATAAACCAGTGACAAACCGACCCTGTATGTCAGTACGAAAGAAGCTCGAATCTTCGTCAAAAGATAACGGAAATACGTGATAGGAGATCCCATAATACTCCCAGATACCAGCAACGAGCATATCACTGCGCACGAAACGCTCAACGCTCCCACAGATGCAAGCCCTCTTCCATCGGCGGCGCTTCCTGACGCCACATACCTAATACCCTCCCTGCAAAAAAAAAAGAGAGAGAAAGTCACTACCCAAGAAACACCTCTCAGCTTGTACTTTCTTTGTCCCCCTCTTGTCTACTACATGTCTCGATGACCGCTCACGCTAAATCTTTCTCCTCAAGTCTTTCCTGATCATGCGCAAAGACTCATGAACTCCATTGCACAGTCGTTAACAAAACTGAAACCCTAATTTGCAATTTCAGGAAACTCCAAAGCCCTTGGAGAAAAACCAACAACAAGAACAGAAACTACTTCTTTATAATACCACCATCTCAACGTGAAGAATTCGAAAAAAAAATCACCTGAAGCTTACTGAATCAAGCTACTTGCTCCAAATTCTTGCAAACCAGGTACCCGGACACTGACCAAACCCTGAATTTGAAGACCCTTTTTTTTCTTTTTCTGTTTTTTCCTTTTTTTCGTCAGAGAAGAGAGAACCACCACGGACAACTACCAATGCAGACCCCGTGACTGAGTGAAATTATACCAGGAAAATGAAAAAAAACCAACACGAGAGGCAAAAAAAAAAACCAAACGACGGAAAGAACGCGCGCGAGACAGAGAAGACAGACGCGACAACGAAGGGAGGAAAAAAAAATCTCTCCATCGTGGAGAAATAGGGCGGAGAGAGAGAAGGACACCTGGACCGGTCATCACCGGTAACCCTAGAAGACCTCACCACATTGTAGACAAATATTACCGGTCACAAGCAGTATCCCTTAGGGTTCCGAGGTTCATATATGAAGACAACCGGCGTATCCGGTCATCCACAACCTTCAACTACATAGGTAATTCAATGTTCATGCAAATCATTATGTATTCGAAACATTCAGGATTGGATGAATAACTTCATCTATTGGTTCCATCTTTTACAAAAGCAAGAATCTTTAGAGGCGGGGAAAGCGCACGCAGAAGCGACCGAGAGGGACAGACACACACGGACGGGTCATCACCGGTAGCCCGAGAAGATTTCACCTCCCTTTTACACATGTTACCGGTCACAAGCGGTATTTCTTAGGGTTCGGAGGTTCAGAGATGGAGAAGACCGGCGTATCCGGTCACCCAGAACCCCTCAACTTACAGAACACAATGTTCATCCAATTTGCTGCATCTGAAATGGATTAGGTGAATTTCATCTAGTGGTTCCATCTTTTACATAAGCAAGAATCTTTGGAGGCGAGGAAAGCGCACGTAGAAATGAGAGAGAAGAAAAGCGTGCCTTTGTGGGAGCGCGCGTGCGCTCGTTTGTCTTCCGACGACGAAGAGAGCGAGCTCCCTTGAATTTGGGAGAGGGGGTAAGCAAAAGACGTGCGTCTTCTTTGTCGCTTAGCTGATGAGTGAGCTCAGCCAGTGGGACATTCTCTTGACGGTTTTAGACTACCCATGAATTCGAGAAAAAAAATCTGGCAAAAGATCTAGCTGAAGAAGTTTCATTGAAACGTGTTTTCTGGGAAGCACTTTCGGAGGTTTATGGAAGAAGCAGCTGATCGAGAACAACTTCAAACCCACTTTCTTCTTCGTCGCTGCCCTAAGTTTCTGGAGGTTTTTATTTTATTTTTTGTGTTTTGTAGAATGACCCAACCGCTGATTTTCACTTTTGGCTTGTATTGATCAAGACGAAGAGCTTGACAGTTTGTCGGGTTTTTTATGTGTTGTGTGTGTTTTGTTAGTTACGGGGACGGACGGCCGGAGTGATGAGACTTGTTTGAAGTGGTGTGGAGAGAATCGAGGAGTGGGTGGAGTAGCTTAGCTTGATTCTTGGTTCTTCGCGAGAGTGTGATTTTGTTTATGGTGCGGTTTTCTGCGGCTTGAGTGAGGAGCTTTTTAGGTATGGCGGGCGGCGATGGAGGCGGTCCGCTAGGGTTGCTACTCTCTGTCACCATTCTCGTACTTATTGGCATCTTGGCCTTCTCCATCCGACTGTTCTCTGTGAGCTGGGATTCTTCCACCCTCTCGTCTTCATGGATTTGTTTTTTCTTTCTTTTCTTTTTTTGCTGGTGTTTTGTTCCCGTCAGAACCTTTTGATTCTTTTAATGTTTTCTTTGGAAAGAGCTTCATAAGTTTTACATTTTGTTGTCAGTTGTTTTGCTCTATCTTTCTCTATTCTTCTCAAAATTCCGCCCATCTTCTGTCACCATCTGTTCTTCATGCCCCATGATTACTTCCAGCAGTCTTGTTTTTTAGAATGCAGCAATTACATCCACAAGTCTTTAAGATGCACATTCAAGGCTGTTCTAAGAGATCACTTTGTCATTCCAATCCTGTTTCTATCAGAATTTTAATTAGAATTAAGCCTGCTAGTAAGGCATTGTGCTGCAGTCATGTATTGACTGTGCCAGATCTTTGAAACCCTAATCCAATGCCTCAAATAAAATTAGGTTTCAGACATCCATCATTGCAGTTATCTCCTTATGCTGCTTGCTGAAGAACCTGCACAAACTGGATGAGGATAAAATGTTTCTGTAGAGCAGATTGCAGTTGTTCAATTTGAGCAGCAACAATGATATGTTTGTAGATAAGATCCCTGTTTCTTCAATTTCAGTGGCAACTATGATATGCTTGTAGAGCAGATCATGCATGGTCATGAGGTATAGAGTATGCAGCAATTGGATCTTACTTGGAGTACTTCATAGTTGAGCAATGCAATTAGCCTTGATTCAATAGTTCACCCATGAGTGGGGAGGGCATTTGCAGCATCCTGAGGAAGGCAAATTGGAACATTTTCTCTGGTCTTCCAGTGCCTGGTGTTAAATTAGGTTTCAGAGACATGTGTTATTGAGGTTATGTTCTGTTGTTTCCTGCTGACAATCATGCACTGACTGGATGGAATATGTTTGTAGAGCAGATTGTGTGTACTCAATTTCAGGAGTGAACCTTATCTATTGAGATAACCTTTATAGCTCAACAACCTTTGTTTAAATAGTTTATGCAACAAGCTACGAAGATTAACATGTGCATTTCTGTGATGGAGCATTGCCATCAGAGCTAGGGTATACAGCATTTGCGTTTTATTTGGGTGGCTTTATAATTGAGCATTGACACTAGCCTTAATCTATTACTTGACCCATGGGTGGTGAAGCTTTTGTTACATTTGAAGGAAAGAAAAATTGGAAAGTGTAATAGCAAGTACCAGAAAGATTATTGAGATTTGTTAAAGAATCTAGATGTCAAATTCATTACATCTACTGTCCTTACACTGTATTTTCATTCTGTATCCCATCCTATCACCATCTTAGCTTTCTGAAAGTATGTTGAAGTTGTGCCAGATTTCTCAGTCTAGATTTATCATAAGTTGAGCATCTTGTCAATGGAATTGGATTGCAGGTGATCAAGTATGAGAGTATCATTCATGAGTTTGACCCCTACTTCAATTATAGGGTTACCCAGGTATGCCACTCCCTCAGTCTTTTCTGAAAGGGCCAACCAGATTGACTCCCCCCAGAGATAAGGGAATACCAGTTCAAAGTTTGGATGAGTATCCAATATTGCATCTGAAAGAAATCAGTGATGAACAGCGCAGTCCCCACTGTGAAGAGGATGGATTCTTTATGCTAGTATTAATAGTGGGAGATACTCACATGGGCTGATTTGACAAAGGACTTGCACATAATACTGCTTTCCATGTCATGCTTTTGTAGCTGCAAAATTTCTCAAGAATTTCGTTTATGTACATATTAAACCATTTTCACAAGACCCATGGCCATCCTTTTGTTGTAGAGGGGCTTTCATAACAAGACATGAGGTGGGATTGCAGTATCTGACCAAGGCAGGAATATATGAATTTTGGAACTGGTTTGATGACCGAACATGGTAAATTTACTTCTGCAGTCCGCTTGAATTTTCTCGAGTTCTCTATCATATTGATAATCATCATTGAGGAGCTGAGGAGGCTCAGATTTTTTTTCTAGTTTGTTGAGAATGTGTCAGATCTAGAACACTTGAGCTCCAAATACATCAGTGGGTATAAGGCATTGAGATACCATGATTCTAAACTTACACATTATGGAATCCTACAGGTATCCTTTGGGACGAGTGATAGGTGGGACAGTCTATCCGGGCCTCACACTCACCGCTGGGACAATGTGGTGGTAAGCCCAGCTTTTTTTCTCCATCTACTAAAATCTTCCTTTTTCGTTAGTCTTGTCTCTTTTCCATGCAACATGTTATTTTTGTTTGGTGTCACATCTTGTGTTCCACGTGGAAACCTTGAGGAAATGATATCTATATGCTGATCCTATATTCCTTCTTTATGCAGGTTGGTGAATGCAATAAACATTCCACTGTCAGTGGAGACCGTGTGTGTCTTCACTGCCCCTGTATTTTCTGCTTTTGCTGCTTGGGCTACATATCTACTTACAAAGGTTAGGCATTTGTCCTTGAGTTCAATTCTTGAAGTTTCCCTATGTTTCCCCAAGTGCTTCAAGATTTCCCAAGTGAAGTTTATCAGGTGTATTCCCAACTCTTCTCAAAACTCTCAAGGTGGTTATGAAGTTATTGTCAAAGTTGCTGACAGCAAGGAGCAGGCAAATTGATTTTGATGGAGTTTCTCCCAAATGACTAAGTGAAAACTGTTCCTCTTGCATATGTGAACTTACAGGAAGTGAAGGGTACAGGTGCTGGCCTTACAGCTGCTGCACTTATTGCCATGGTAAGACAGGCTGATCCATGTGTGATCTACAAGCCCATGTTTGGGGATGATGAATACCTGTTGCAAGGCTAGTATGCAGCATTTGGGATGTGTGCTTATCCTTCCTTGACTATTACAGGGGTACTTACTTGAGGTTTCCAGTGAATTCCACAGTTAATCACGGAGTGGGTTGTGTCAAACTTGATTTTGGCAATGATATTGTTGTCTGCCTTATGTATGCGTAACTACCTGAAGTATAAGGTTTGGTGTAGGTTCCATCGTACATCTCCCGGTCAGTAGCTGGGAGCTACGACAATGAAGCAGTGGCAATCTTTGCACTGGTTTTCACATTCTATTTGTATGTTAAGGTCAGTGCTACATTTTCAAATTCTTCTCCAATTACAGTGCTTAGATTCCCTGTTATTGTGCTGTTCTTTTCTGGGTTGTTTCGCTGTTCCTTTCTGGATTGTTGATGCATGGGATGAGTGTTTTGGATTCCCAATTAGACCAGGATTTATGTATTGCACGTGTTGGATTCCTGCAGACATTGAATACAGGATCACTTTTCTATGCCACCTTGAATGCTCTTGCATACTTCTACATGGTATGCCAAGCACCCACTGTTCAACCCTACCTCATGGAATGTGTTTACCCCCCCCCCAGTGTTTTAGGGTTTCTAAGATCTTGCACCTGCTACAACACCTAATCATCTCAACAGCAATTTGTATATGTGATGGGTTGAATTTTTTACCTGAGAGAATCTGAATTTCATGTTGGAGAATAGAATATTTACACTGTGGCAATCCAGCTTATGAAAGCAGCGGTTTCTCTCTATGGGCACCTTCATGACTAGTAGTGTAAAGTTTCTGATGTCAAATACTGTATTTGCATCCGTATGATGTTTGCAGGTGTGTTCCTGGGGTGGATACACTTTCATCATTAATCTCATTCCTATTCATGTCTTACTGTGCATTGTGACGGGCCGCTACTCGTCACGCCTTTATATTGCATATGCCCCATTGGTACATCTCCATGAAACCCATACTTTTCAGTTTCTTCAGTTTGTAAGATGTATCTGACATACCATTAAGTTTACCAACAGTAGAGTTTACTGCATGTGTAGATTTTTGTCACATAAAATTGAGGGAGATTTTGACCATGAACTTGTGTGTGGCTCATGGGTGTGGGAGCAGGTGATTTTAGGAACACTACTGGCTGCACTTGTTCCAGTAGTGGGATTTAATGCTGTCATGACCTCAGAGCATTTTGCATCCTTCCTGGTTTGACTCAACCACATCTATATGCAAGGTTTAGTGTTTAGCTGCAACTTCCAAGTTAGTTCTAGATCAAGTATGTAAAATTTGTGTAAAGGCACAATCTTGTCAGGTCATCATCTTCAATCATTGTCTCATCTGGTGCCCTACTATGCCATGGGTTTTTTCAGGTTCTGTTAGTGTCCATAGGCCTGCAGTTTATTTAATCTGTTCCCTTTTCTGGCAGGTATTTGTAATCCTGCATGTGGTGGCATTGGCACACTACATCCGACGCAACCTTACTCCCAAGATGTACCGCATGGCTCTTGCATTTGTTGTTACTGTCGGCACGTACGCATTCCACCCTCCTTCAATATCAGTATGACAGTTGTTACATGATTTGAGCTGACCAGATTCAGGATGAAGTAAGATTGAGATGCCCAATAGCTGAACACTGTTGTTCTGGAGGGACTGTCCCATTGCAAATGTGTCCCGTTATGAGATATGGTCCAGTGGCCTAGAGCCTCTGTGATGGCTGCCAATTCATCATGTATAGTCCTTCTTTGTTATACTTCCCACAGTTGCGATACTTTGGTGCCATTAAGATTTTTGTATGGTATTTTGCAGGGCGAGTGCTTTGGTACTGGTTGCTGTTCTAATTGCACTTGTGGCAGCCAGTCCTACTAAAGGTTGGAGTGGGCGCAGTTTGAGCTTGCTTGACCCGTAAGTACTATAAGGACATCATTCTTGTCACAACATTGAACCCACAATCCTTCTTTCTTCTCTTTGCTTCTTTTTTTTGATATTGACATTTTAGCGTTAATATTAGACCTAAACCTTTCACTCACTAGTCTTAGTGGAAACTGATCTTCTTTTGCTTTTCTTTGACTTCAAGTTTTGTTACCACAACTGACATTCATGTTGAAACTGGCATTTGTTCCTGAATGTGTAAATAAAAGATGGAGCAGAGTTATTTGTGTACTATTTAAGCATTTTGTTGTAAACGTGGACATTGTCATTCAGTAACAACTCTTCTGACATTGGTGTTGCTGGTTTCACAGGACATATGCAAGTAAATACATCCCCATAATAGCAAGTGTGAGTGAGCATCAGCCACCCACTTGGCCCTCTTACTTCATGGATATCAACATTCTTGCATTCCTGGCACCTGCTGGCATCATTGTAAGTCTTCACTTCTTTTGTGGAGTGATACTTTGGCACATTAGTGGGTCAATCATGGCAGCTTGTGATTGCTTTTGATGGTGAAGGTTGATGGTTTGATACTTTGTGACGGACACTCAAGGTTCGACCACACTCATCCTTGTCATACTTGGGTTTTGCTGGAATTAACAACTCAGTTTGTCTGGAATTCTCTGTGCAATCTCATAGATATGTTTTCTTGCTCCATGCTTTTGAGCCTGCACTCAGTTGGCTTCTTTGGACTTAATGACTCTGTTGCTTGCAGGCATGTTTTTTGCCCCTTTCAGACTCAAGCACCTTCGTGGTACTATACATGGTCACTTCAGTCTACTTCTCAGGGGTGATGGTGAGATTTTGTCCCCTTACAACATCTTAACCATCAGGTTCATGTGATTGAAGACATTTTTTGGTTACCTCAGTTTGTAACTAAGCACATGTCAAGTACTTCAGGAACAGTCATGACACCTATATACTCTTGAGTATTTCACCAGAGGTGCAATTGATGGGGTGCAGGTTCGTCTTATGCTTGTGTTAGCACCAGCAGCTTGTATAATGGCCGGGATTGCTTTGTCAGCAGCTTTTGATACACTGACAGGATCAATCAAATTTCAACCCATTTCACCGTCACTGTCACCATCCCCAGTGCCCTCAGAGAAGGTAACTCTGCCAATCCAACATTGTGCATATTTTCACTGACAGTTCTCAGGCTCTTTCTTAAAAGTGACACTTCCATGCCGATTGTCAAGATACATTCTGGATGATACAATTGTCTCCAGGTTTAAAGTTCTCTAGACATTTCCCAAGTTGTCAAGCATGTCCCAGGGCTATGTTTTCAGGAAGGAACCACATGTTTTCCTTGACTGATTGATGAGCTAGTCATTCTAACAGGAAGAGACATCTATGCTGGCATCGGCTTCAAAGCCCTCTTCACTCTCTGGTCGGGAGGCTGCTAAGGACAAAAGCAAAGATGCAGGGAGTGACAAAGGGAAGGAGCAACTGAAGGAGAAGGTGACAAGGCGGAACAGGAGGAAAGAAAAGGAAATTGCAGAGAAAGTTGTTGTGGAAAAGAAGTCTCCTAAAAAGCTACTGTCTGTGCTTCCCTTGGAAGCATCAGCAGTTGGTATTTTGCTACTGATTATTCTGACGAGCTTCTATGTGGTGAGTATGATGAGAAAATTGTGCACACTGGCTTGAGTACTCTTCCTTTGAATCTTTGCCAATCCTCTGACATGCAAGGTGAACATCTGAATTCAGGTCAACCATTATCATCTGTTTCTGTAGAACAAAGTGTCTTTCCTTCAGAATGTCAAGAGTGGGTACTAATTTAGGAAATTTGAAATTGCAGATCCACTGTGTCTGGGCAGCAGCTGAGGCATACTCAGCTCCATCCATCGTTCTCACATCCCATACTGCAGATGGGCTTCATGTTTTTGATGACTTTCGAGAGGCTTATGCCTGGCTTAGCCATAACACTGATGAGAATGATAAGGTCAGTGAATGCTCAACTACTTCATTTGACCTTGAAATCAATTGTGTTTGCCTATCAACAAGCTTTCAGATGAGAGCATGCATTTGAAAATGGGACTGTTACATTCTGTACTTTTTGATTTTGCAGGTAGCATCATGGTGGGATTATGGTTACCAGACAACAGCAATGGCAAATCGGACAGTGATAGTGGACAACAACACATGGAATAATACACATATAGCTACAGTGGGGATGGCTATGTCATCCCCTGAGCGACAGGCATGGGAAATCTACCAAAGCCTGGACGTAAAATATGTGTTTGTCGTTTTTGGAGGTTTAGTAGGATACCCAAGTGATGATATCAACAAGTTTCTCTGGATGGTTAGGATTGGAGGTGGTGTGTTTCCCCATATCAAAGAACCTGATTACCTTGTAAGTGAGACTTTCCCCACCCCCAAATATGCTTGAAGATTTTAGTGATTGACTTTAATGATATTGTGATGAGAGCTTGGGGTATGGAGAAGACCCATTGCTGGTCACTCATATTGGTAAGTGGGCAAGAGTGATGCGAGTCATTTGGAGTGGAGTTTATCTTGCTCAATTTCTGGACTGTTTCTGGACCAATTATTCAGGGTTGATTTGATTGAGTGGAAGTAACACGTTACACCATGTTGTCTTACGATATCGTCTTCTAGTTTTTGTTGTTGAGTATTCTGCATTTCATGTCATAACAACCACTTGTTTGCAGAGAGATGGTCAATACCGCATAGACGACCAGGCCACCCCAACTATGCTCAATTCCCTCATGTATAAGCTGTCTTATTATCGGTGAGTTCTGGAGCTTTGTGGATCAGCTTGGTTTTGGTACAAGCCCAATTTTTGGCAGGTCACTACTATCTTGCAATGTTCTTTGTCTGCTTTGGCAGGATCTTGCTAGGTAGATGCCGCTGCATATCTTTGTGACTGGTGTTTACAGTATGACTGGTTGCATCAGTCAAAGTCTTCCTCTGTGGCAGAGAAATGTGAAATGTTAGAGCTGAGTAACACTAACATGTTTGCAGGTTTGTGGAGGCAACCTTGGATGGCAAGGGTTATGATCGAGTCCGAAGAACTGAGATTGGAAAAAAGTATTTCAAGCTCACCCATTTTGAAGAGGTAATGTGTGGATTTATTGTGCAATCAAGTTTTCCATAGTGTCCAGTGTAAGTACATGTATACACAATGATTTTGGAAAAGTGGAATTGGTTCCCTATACATAATTGATCAATGTGCAATTTCCAATTTCTGTTGGGTACTGAGGGAGGAAGGTTTTGATTGGGGTGGCAGGTGTTCACAACACATCACTGGATGGTGAGAATTTACAAGCTGAAGTCCCCCAAGAACCGTTTGCGGGGAAAACTCAAACGTAAAACCAAACCTGTAAGTGCATTCTTTTCTGCGACTACTGAAAACATGTTTGTATCTTTGATCTAAACTTTGATCTTGTCTGTCAAGACTGAGGAAAGCTTGCATGGATGTTTGTTGCACATTTCGCTTGTTTTGTGAAGTTGAGAACAATCTGATTGTTTTACAACTTTCTTCTCCTTAAAGCTTGCTTCCTCCCAACAACCAACACTGTTCAGTACTTGTAGTTTCTAACTTGACTTTTTTTTTTTTTTTTTGGGCGGGGTGGGAAGAAAGGGAAGTCAAGTTCTCCAGCAAAGCAAAAAAAAAAAAAGAAAAAGAGCTTTTAGAG
>Ga0116227_10006385_pt1 | contig 23920 bp, 17 predicted proteins | sample S1TSphgellanicum_FD_89693 | JGI IMG/M metagenome (GOLD analysis project Ga0116227, IMG submission 89693) | Host-associated microbial communities from peat moss isolated from Minnesota, USA - S1T2_Fb - Sphagnum magellanicum MG | ecosystem: Host-associated > Plants > Peat moss > Unclassified...
CAAAATTTTGTTCTTTTGTTTAACACCATGTTAAAGTGCATTTACAAGTTTCATATCAACAATATAGTGATGAAATCCACCAAGCTCCCTTGTCACAATGTCTTTGTATGTGTTTGCATTTATTTTGGTATGTTGAAACAAATATTCAAAGTCCACAAATGAGGAAAATTTGACATAGTCTTCAACCCTATGGGGCATCCACACCTTGTGAAACTCCAATAGTAATTGCTCATCATATTCAATAACTATGGTGGAAATAGCTTCATGACCTAGGTAAGTTATTGAACCAACCCTTTGGTGATAAAGCTATTCGTGAAAATCCCAACATGTGGATATGATGAAATGGAAGGCATCCCCAAGGCACTAATGTTCTCAACTTTGGGTTAAAATACAAGCCCTCGCAGTCAACTTGCTAAAAGACAACATCCATGACTTCAACATGTTTGTGACAATGATTAAGTTTTAATCATGCAATCATGTCCTTATTCATGTAACATGACTTAACCGTGCTTATAATTACGTGACTAGGTCATGTCATGAAGCTCACAATTACATGACTAAAGCACATCATTTGATTTCAAAACCATATTTGACCAAGTAGCAAAACTTTTTAGACACATTAAGGAGTTGAAAAAAAATTATATGAAAAAAAAAACTTATTTCAAAAGCCATATATTCATAGTTATCATTGGGATAATAATAATAATATATAGTTTAAATATTTTCCCGAAAATATTCCTAAAAAATGTAATTAATTGTTCAAAATAACTTATGATCATCAACCAATTGAGAATGATTTTAAATAATGTGATTTTGAATATGAATCACAAAAATAAACTTAATCCAACATCATGCCATTGAACCTCTTTTTCTTGGAATTGATATTAAAGTACATTCAAATTTGGTTTTGCCTAGGTTTGGCCTTGGTTAACTTAGGTTTAACTTATGTTTAGCCTTCAAGTTTAGGCTAAGTTTAACATCAATTAATTAGATTTAATCATGATTAACTACACTAAACCTAAGTTTAACCTTTAGGTTGAATTATAAGTTTAACTTTTAAGTTTAAATTATAGGTTTAACCTTTATGTTTAGTTTAGGTTTAGTCAAATTAGGTTTATCTTAAGATTAACCTTTATGTTTTGCCTAAGTTTAGCCTTTAGGTTTAATTTAAATTTAGCTTATAGGTTTAACTTAGGTTTGATTTAGATTTAAGTTGTAGGTTTAACCTAGGTTTAACCTTTAGGTTTATCTTAGGTTAGTTAAGTTTAATCATGTTTAGCTAGCTTTAATCGTGCTTAGTTAAGTTTAGCCTAAGTTTAACTTAAGTTTAGTCTACATTTAGCTTTTGGGTTTAACCTATGTTTAGTTTTTGAATTAGATTTTTGAATTTAAATTCATAACATGTTTTGCATACATATAACACATCATAATAACATATAGGGGTGAAAACATTATAAATATATACACAAAAATTAAACATTGCAACCAAATATGGTGATCTTCAAATAAAAGGAATAAAAAGTAGATGATTTTATGGAAAATGTAATATTTATTTTTAGGTGCATCTTTCTTAACTATTTTTGACATTAATTCGTTGAATAATTTTCATGAAATAACCAACCAAAAAAATGATGATAGAGGTATTTTTTGAATTTTTCAAAAAAATTGAGAAGCAAGGTTCTATACCTTTAAACCAATTTTTTTTTCCCACCCCAACTAAGTAAGTGGGTATATATCCAAGTTGATAATTGATGGGTATTTATATAAAATTATAATAACCACCAAAAACTAGTATAGATCATTACATTAATGTTGCTTCCTTTCCTTTGAACCTTTAGTACAATTTACACATTTTCTAACATATAATTGAACTTAATAACACCTAATACCTATTATAAGTCTTTATACATATTTTATATATATTTTAATTTTTGTTAATGCATACCCTATCTTAAATTATATTTGAATTTGAGAATAAACATAATCCTATTATAAAAATAATTGAATTATTATTTCCTCATGACAACCTATATGTGGGACTTCATTTTTTTATTCATGTTGTTTTTTAATACAAACAAAAGTGGCCCCCCTCAAGTAAACATCTTTGGAATAACATACACATCACCAACCTACCTTGAAAACAACATACAATTTTACACCAACCTACCTTCACCAACCCAACTTTAAGTGATTTAGGATGCAATTCACACATAATGACAAAACTAGCCCTTAAAATGACTCCATGGGATGGGTTTCAATGAGATCATGCAAATATGTGCACACATTTATTTTTGTATTTTACAAATCAATGTGGCTCAAAAGATGGGGCCCAAAGTAGTGCCCAAATGGACAGCTTTTCCTTAAGGAAAAATCTCTTTGAAAAAGAACCAATGGCTCAAAAGATGGGGCCCAAAGTAGTGCCAAAATGGACAACTTTTCCCCAAAGAAAAATCTCTTTGAAAAAATCCATTTTTTGGATTATTATTAAATGAATTTTTTTAATAGGTAGGTAAACATGTAATATGTTTAGGTAGGTCGAAAAAGATAGGTGGATAGGTAGTAGTTTAACTTACCTAATTGGATTTATGTAACCTACCTATGTAACTACCTTAGTTTAACCTATTTACCCTAGCCCTTTAGGAATGCACATATTTGCAAATATTAAGAATTGAACCCTTCACCTTCACAATGATAAACCAAGTCCCTACCAATGGACTTATAACATTAAAAGTTGTTCAATTTTGGTCAAGTTTTTTTATTTCACATGTTTATTTCATATCACCACAAAATTATGAGGTAAGTAGCAAGTGGTAGGATGATAGGTAGGAGGTGGGTAGGTTATAGGAAATAGGAAATAAAAGGTAGGTAGGTAAGTAAATAGGTGGTTGGCTGGCTAGTTAAGTAGGTAGGTAAGTAGGTGGGTGGGTGGGTGCGTGCGTGCGAAGGTAGTAGTAGGTGGGTAGGTAGGTAAGTGGGTCGTAGGTAGGTAAAACATCAAAAAAGACAAAGTGCATGGGGAGGACACAACCTATGCACCTGAAACCACCTTGATCCCACCCACTTGCAATGGCACCACCCACAATAAAAACACATGTTAAATTCATATATAAAAAGGTCAGTAGGCCCCATGGTCACCATTGAGATTTCAAACATTTCAAGGCTCCCAAAATACGTCAAGATCCCTTTGGTTTATTTGAATGATTTAGACATGACATTCGTCTTCCACAAAATAACATACTTGGGCCTCCTCAACCAATGTCACAAATGCCAACAAATTGGGCACATAATGTGCACATGTCCTAACAACAAAATACTTGGAGACCACAGATACACAAAACCAACACGACCATAATTGACATTCGAAAGGAGAATTTGGGCGAATCAAGCCAACAACACCATTTGGTGCACACTAGAACCCCCTTCAGCACCAAAACAATACACAATTTAACAAAACACGTAGGCATTCATGGCCACCCAACAAAGTCCAAGAAATAAGCACAACTAGTCTTTAAAGAAAGTCACACAAAGGCAACCCACCTTGCTTGGGTGAATCCCAATCACATAATAAAAGACCTAAAGACCTCAACCCCTTTCAATGCCTGACAAAAAAAGACCCAAACATCATTCCATTGAATCACACCAAACCCACATCCAACGACCTTGAAGTGAAATTGACACCATTGATCGAGGACATGTTTATGCTTGCTCCCAACGCATCTTTCATAGAGCCAACGCATGACCCACCACTTGGCCAAACCCATGAGCAACCAAAAAATCACGCGCTAACACATTTTGAACACCCCAACTCAACATAGCCACCAAAACAAAACATGCAAACCCACCCAAAGGTAAGTTACTATTCACCCAAAGGTCCCCACAATGCAAATACAACCTGTGAAATCCGTGGAACAAATAACAAATTGAGTTGTATCACAAGGCAAATGAGAAGACAACAAACTTATGAGGAAATCCAAACGGACATTATAAGTGTCAAAGCCTCCCCAACCTTTTTCTAAACATTTAGATTCATGCGAGAGGACAACACCAACCTCCCACCTAAGGTGAAGTTAAGGGCACACATTTAACCAGTCTTCAGCAAGGACACGGATTTGCATTGGGTAGTTTTCATGAATACCAAGAATGATCTCCCATGCTTGTTAAAGGCTTGCTTCAAGGGATATGTGAACTTCATTTGAGGACCATGACCACAACTCTCAATGTTAGATCCTTCAAAGACTCGACATAACCTTAGAAGCTGGATTTTTCAAAGATTCATCGAAGCTCACAAATTGGGCAAACATCAGGTGGGTTCATACATGGTATGAAAACCCAAATTCTAGTGGCCGAGAATGCATAATCTTAACATTCATCTTAGGCTCCAATGCAGAACTTCAAAGAAAAACCAATTAGTTCAATTGTCATTGCCTCAAACTTGCAAATTGGACACCTTAGATAACTTGGTCCCTACATAACCCCTATGCATAATGTTTTCTTGAACCAGTTCGGCAAGAGTCAAAAAGGGACCCAATATGAAAACTAACAACGGATGTGGATGCTTCATCACAAACAATGTGCGAAAGGAGGTTAATTGAGAACTCCAACATAAACAACCAAAACGAACTAGAACCATCCCCCCCCCCCACCCTCCACTAGCCATGAGATTGATTAGCAAACAAGCGTCATTCATAAGTTTTAGATGAATAAACACCAAATCGGATTAACATCCTTCAACATTTGAGGCCTTGATTGGAATAGGAGGAAGGTGAAACTAAAAAGGTTCAAACTCTAATTAAAACACCCCTAATTCACCACAAAGCTTATTTTTGTAAGAACACCACCTTAACACCACAAAATGTTGGAACTTAGTAGTTCACCTTGAATACAAAGGAGGAACCGCCTTATGGAACCCCAAAATTTGAATGGAAGCCACGCAATTCACAACAGTGGGCACTACCATTTTGGTCACCCCAAGCCTTACTTTGCAAATCTAGGACCAAGGGATGTTGACGAAAGGATGTGCCTAGTTCCTCGTACTACAACTTGCCCAAAGCAAAACTTTAGGCATTTTTAATGTCTATGCCACACTCACATCTTTAGAGTGCACACACATGTGGCTCAAGTTGGTTAAATGCATACCAACAACATACCACTAAATCCTAGTCGACAATTTCAATATGAGAAAACAAGCCATGGCAAAGGAATTTTAAACCAACAAGAGCATGCAACACAAATAAATATCTACATGGTAATAACTCACCATCACCTTAAATGTGAAGGACATTTAACATTTGGATTCCTTCCACAAATTTTTTTTGAAAACATTCACTTTTGACAATGGGCACAAAGGCACCCAAGTGGCTTTCTCTTGCATTGACCGTTTCTATATTTCATTCGGCCCTAACAAATCACCCTCGCATGGGTGAAGGAGAGCCAACAACACTTAGTGTTTTTTTTTTCCAATTTTGAAAAGGCTTTTGACCACATAGATTGGGGCTACTTCTTCAAAGCCTTTAGGAGATTTGGATTCAACATTCTTTGGGTGAAATGGGTGGTAACCTTCTATGAAGGAGTAAGCTTTTCCATCAAAATAAATAACTACCTTGGATCGCACTTTTCACTCTCATGCTTGGTTTGCTAAGGCCCCTCTCGCCTTACCTTTTCATCTTAACAAGGGTCGTATTTGGATATATGTTGGACCATTTGTGCTACAACATATGCAAATTCGCTCTACTAGAAGGCACTATGATTTGTGGTTAAACTTTTGGATTGGCAATATCACACTATTTTTTTGAAGGATCCAACAACCACCTCAAGTGAGCCAAGTTGATGGTCCTCAAACCCTTATCCCTTACATTAGGTGCAAGGATAAATGAACACAAATCCACATCCATCTTGGCCTCCTTGCACCCAAGGCACACCACCTGGAGAGAAGAAAAAAGTTTAAAGTGGATTCCCTCGAGTGAGGGAGTCCAATACCTGGGCAGATTCATAGGCCACCACCTCCCATAATAAGCCAATTTTGACAAATTAATGAGAATGATCAAAGCCAAGTTGTTCAATTGGTCTATTAACATGTTATCCACGGACTATAGTTGGGCGCATCTTTGTGGCCAACTAGGTCCTTCTAGTAATGGCCTAGTACACCACCACATGTTCGAGCCCCACCCTTGCAATGTGTGCTTAGTTCAAATCCATGATACGCAATTTCATATGGAACTCGAAGGAAGGTCACACTCATATTAAATGTGGTGAAATCCATGTTCATTTGTTATGTTGATGGATGACTTTGGGATGGACCTTTAAAAAACATACACGAATTTTTGAAGAGGTCTGGGTTCCATTTCCATCCGTCCATGAGTGTGTCTAGTAGGTGTGCGGACCACGGGTTATTCAGGTCTAGATGGAAAACTTCACAAAGTTCCATCCAAGTGTTATTTTTCATCTGAAAAACATCCATTCTCTTGGAGCCTATGCAGGCACTACATGTTTGTCACAAATATGTCCCCAAGTGTGAGGCGACTTTCTATCCCTTTACTTCCGATTCTATGAGGCGATTATACTTGAAAGTACGTATACTACCGGTGAAGGAAAAATGTAAGTGTATTTCTAGATGTTAAATTGCGTTTGTAATTGAAACCAAGTAACTTGCTTCCTATGCATCATTTATGATTTAAAACTGAGAGATCTATTTTCCAAGCTTAAACACATCAAATCCTAAAATTTTATGTCAAATTGTCATTAATTTAAACTAACCTTTAAGGGTTCAACACCATGTTCAACTTAGTTGCAGACCACCAGCCACTTGAAATATTATTCCTAACACATATGTTATTCAAGTTTGGCTTGCCTTAACTCATTAGAAAGTTAGCTACTAGGCGCACCTTGCTACCAAATCATAAGCTTTATAGCTAAACCAATAAGAAATTATGCCACCAAATTTAAGAGGGTTTTACAAAGGTAATAAGTTCAACTTGGTTGCAGACCACCAATCACTTGAAATATTATTCCTAACACATATGTTATTCAAATCTGGTTTGCCTTAGTTCATTAAAAAACTCACTACAAGGCGCACCTTGTTATCAAATCTTAAGCTCTATAACTAAACTAGTAAGAAGTTATGTTACCAAACCGAAGGGTTTGTGAGATTTCTTTGAGATTTCAACCTCCCAACATTATCTTTATTCACTTCCATTCTTTCAAAACTATTACAAATGTCCATTCTACTCTCCTTCTTCCTACCATCCACCAAGACTAATCATTCTTTATTTTTCAACAAGGTTGTGGGAATAAGTATTTTCAAGATTTGAATTAAAAATTATGTCCGGAGAAAGAGAACTTCAATGATCTAAATTCACCCTCTTAAAAAAAAGGAGAAGGAAGGAGGTGAAAATAGATTTCAATTCGGTGCCAATGGAAGGTTCCAATGCTTGGTGGCCCTTGGAAGGTTCCATTGTTTGGTGGCCAATGGAAGGTGAAGGAGAAGCACCTTTTCCCTTCTTCCCATTTTCCCCCCAACAAATTTTACTTAAACCTTCATTTTTTTCCATTGATATTAAGGTTTTACTTTACTGTGGTTCTAAGTCGTTACTTACGCATTTCCTTCCTTTTCCTTGATCTATAAATTACAACCCCACATCTTGATGTAATAAGTCCTCCACACATTCATTGTTGATTTGATTTTGATTGAAAATCTCTTTTCCTTTCCTTGAAATTATGGTGTCGCGTATGGCCACATCTTACGGGCCTCAAACTACATAAATGAATGAAGAACTGGCTCCAGAAACATTTCTAGATTTGACATTGACGCAACATCCTCGTGATGAAGATCCCGAACCTCAAGAGGTGCGCGTTCGTTTTGAAGTTAAACCCCTTCAAGTTTGGTACTATCACATCTTTCCAAACTTTTGCACCATGGTGATCTTGTTGCAAGTTGACCTCACTTCTAATGATGAACTTGAAACCGTTTATGAAGGTTGTTACAAGACAAAAAATAATTCTATTTTCGCATGGTCTTCAGTTCTCGGCATTAGACATTACCGTTGGTTACGCGGTTTGATTTGTCAATTACCTCTTAATAGTAAGGCAGACTACCTAATTCACACCACTCGATGCATCCTAGATTTCTTGCAATTACAAGCTGTCACTGAGGCATAGCCCAGGACTCAACATGTAATTGCAACTCCTTGTTGAGCTTATCCCTATTTAAATAAATGTTTCATTCACTATGACATTCACGTTACCATTACCATCCTATCATGTTATTTATTTAATTGTTAAGTTGTCTTGAATTAATCTTATGTTCATAAGGTTTGAAGATTGTTCTATCTCTAATGGATATTTCATTAACACCCCTTCAACTACTTCATGAATCTCAAACATCTTTGCTACTCACTAAATACTAAAACAAGACCAATGTTTTGCTGAACACCACAAATTTTGGTGTTTGCTTCTACCCCCAACCCTTTAGAGATTTCTCACCCCTAATTACACAATTGAAGTTCTAAAACTATGATTATAACTTTTTGTTGAAGAAAAGAACTAACCCAACACCTTATTCACCAATATCGTATTTTGGAAAAGAAAACAACCCCTCCATGTAACCACGTGCATTCATCATTCCTTATGAAACTACTAAAGCCCTTAATAACCTTATCACACTCAATAACCCTGATGCAACTCTTAAAAATTAAGACTATTGCACATGGTTGTGTCGGTATCGTTCACACCAAATAGTGGGTTAACATGTCATATATCTCCCCTCACCAAGGAATGTGGTGATGGCGATTAAGCTTTTGGAACTTCGCACTTTTTGTGAAAGTGAAGTGAATTTGTTGTTCGCTACATGTGTCATTCATCCTTCTTTTGATGTCACCCAGAATGTTTGTTTCTAGCAAGTCCATGAAGTTTGAATTGTTGTGAGTGGAATTTTCTCAAAAAGCCTTTGCTAAAAATATTTGAAAATTGGCTGCGATGTTATAATTGCACTTGTGTTTAGTGTGTTTGAGAAATGAAGTTGGGTGGGCCTATATGGCACAAGGACGCTTAGTACTAATGCGCTACGAGGGTGTTGTTCATGCCTTTTCTTGTTTCTTTTCCTTGCATTCTTGATTTCTAGTCAATTGCCTAATAAGAAAATGAAGCCTAGAAAGAAAAGGAAAGGGGAAGGTAAAATGAACTACCTAAATCTTTGTTTCTTCTCCCATTAGAAGATTATAACTCTCCTTCCTCCTATTCATGCTCTAGCATGCTTTCCATTGGTGTGAATAAGTTGATTTGTGTTCTTTGATCGTTTTTTTCGACCATGTTGTTTGTTGTCCAAGCTTGAATTCTTTAACCCCAAATTGCTTTATCAACAATGGCACATGCAATGGAAATTGAATTTTGTGGTCTCTAGGTTGCCTTTCCTGAAATTGTAAATAGAGTTTTGTGTGTGCCACTCGATTCTTGCAATGCCAATTGTTTTAGTTGTTGATCATTTTTCACAAGTTTATTACTAACAATGTTAGTTGTGGCCAACCTCTGAGCTTTGGTTCTGCTTTCTTTGTTGCGTCCAATGCACAGTGAATTATTGTTGTTTCTATGGAACAATAAGCAAACAAAAACAAAACAATGAAAAAGAAATGACACCTTGAACTTCAATCTAGCTTTTTGAAAATGCCGAGTGAACTTGGTGTCTATTATCATTAGTATTTTTTTTTTCAATCTATTGAAGCGGAAGTGGCTAAGAAAAACACACAATTAAATCAAGGAATGATTGAAGAAAGGTCTAAGTTACATCACCTCCTTCTCACACAACTATTTGAGAGCACCATGAGAGGTGAAGAGAGGCCTCGATGATAGGAAGGTGCAACAACCATGGTGCAGATTTGGGCATGGATTTGAATGAAACGACTACTGATGGAAACCTTGGTGGTAACTTAACAAATATTCAAATGAGAACTTTGAAAATTGAAGTGGAATAAACCATTGGTCCATATGAAAAATAATTTCAATACATTGTAACATTGAAACCTTTAATCTTCCATAACTATCATGTAAACCATGTTTCAACACCAAGATGGGTGAAAATTGTTCCTTGTATTAGTGGTAAACAATCAAACAAATTATGTGCATATTAGTATGATGGCCCATTTATCATATTTGGTGATTGAATTAATTAATCAACTTTTAAAATTATGCAATCCTTAAGCAACCCCTTCATTTGTGTTTATAAGCCAAGAAGGGTTGGAACTCATACTCCAAATTGAACTCCAACCACACAAACTTAAGAAAAAACACAAACATCATCACCTCTTTAAGAATTGTTTCACCAAATAAAATAATTGGAAATACAAGATCAAAACAAGGAAAAAAACACAATATTGTAAAAAATTGTAAAAATGTTAAATATAAAGTTCTTGCAATAATGTTTGAAGTTAAACATGAAGAGAAATGAGGGTCATATTTTGAAATATGTATTCCAAGAAATCATTTTCATTCTCTTTTGGAATCCTTTAAAGAGTTTGGGTAATTAAATTTGCTTCATTCATTAGCTTTTAGTTTATTCATGTGTTCATACATTCCATATTTTTGGGATAATTTTCTTTTAGCTTAAAGCGTCTAACATTGTTTATTGTTATTAAATTAAATTGCATAGGTGTCATGTAGTATTAAATTGGCACCAAACATTATCCAAACTAACAAAATTACACACATAAAAACATGTACACAAATTAAATTGAGTTGGGAAGTTGGGAATCCAAAAATCCAAATTTGAAAACATAATGAAACAACTTGGTGTCAACCACACCTCATATTCTTGTAATAGTTTAAAATTTGATACTGCAAAAGATGACACTCCACAAACATTCCTTGGAACAAACCATCGTTGACCTAGTATCAAGTTTTTTAAAACCAATTTGGTCATGATATATAAATGTTTACACAAATTCAATACCCATGGGAACTAGTAATAGGGGATAATTAGAAATCTTCTACTAGAATATGATCTATATAGATGTAAAATGAATTGATGAAATAATGGTAAGAATATAGATATTATTAATGTTATACCACATTGGTAGACATAATGCATAATGGAGTTGAAAAAAATTGCATGAAGTTTTTGAATTATGTTGCATCATTTCATGTCATGTATATTATATAAAAGAAAGTATGTGACAAGCAACACCTAAGCAATTAATGTAAAGTGCGTGGCAATGAAATCAAATATACTCAATAGTCATCACATACATAAGAAAGGAAGAGGGTCGCCAAAAAGGAATAAGGTTTAACAAGGTCCGTGCATGTTATTTTTTCTTCTGATGCATGTGATGGCTAGTCCAAGGTTAAGCAACTTGGCAAGGAGTAGTGAAAAAAAAAGATGATGGTGATAGTTAATAGAGTTTAGGACTGTCAAAAACAACCCTAGGTAGGATTCACACAAGGGGAAGCAAGGAGGATGGCGCCTTAATATTAGTATCTAGAGAAACTTACACAAATATGGTTGATCTTTTGTTTCTCCAAAAGCTATATAAGAGTCAACTTGTCAAGTATTGCCTAAAGACAAAAGGACCAAATTGGTTTGGTCTTCAATATTAATATTCATACCAATTTTAAACTTATATATCAAACCAACATTAAAATAAACCCAAACCCACTAGACATGGAATAATTGAAATGTTGTTCATACTAATCTACTTTTGAACAATAAGTAACAGCCATAACCAATATTTTCCAACAAATGCTTAATATAGGTTACAAATTAGAATTGGTCAATTGCATTGCATTTAAGTCCTTTTGTAGGTTAATCCATTTCATAGACATACTATTACTTTAGCTTCGAATTGTGTTCATGTTTTGAATACATATGATTTCAAACTATTTTCATTCGATCAATCACTTTGTTTGTACATAAATAGCTCATATGTTTAAAGGCTTACATGGATGAATGTATTAGAAAGATTGAATGGTTAATTGAGGTGTGACCTTCATGGTTACAAATTTCATAATATGTTGACCATAAAAATTAGACTCCATTTAAATTTATGTAAGAGATGTTTTTATGAAATTCAAAAATAATTTATTTGTTATATGCATAATATTGAAAAAAAGGTCTCCCATTTGGAAACTATCTCAAAGTTCATTTCCAATTTTAGTTTTAATTCTCTTTTTAAGTTCCTACAAGAATTTTTTTTAAAAAAGATAAAAATTCATAAGACATCAAAGGCATTGAAAAGGATCATGAATCCTTAGAATAATTAAGATTTCATTCCAATTCCAATCTTGAAATCAATGAAAAATGCACAAGGCAAAAGTTGGTAAAAGCTTGTGTGAAAGTAGAAACTAGAATTGCAAACCATCATGATGTCAAGGAAGGTGAAAATCACAAGGTCAAATTCTTTAGTAGCAAGGTGGTTTGGAAAGTTAGTATTATAATCTTGTATTAAATTTCCAGATCATGTTAAATTTATTAAAGCTAAGTTTCATAAATTGTTTCAATATGGTGATTGATGAGAATTTGATATAACTGTAAAATCGATAACTAAATAAATGGCAAGTTTTGAAGGAAGCTTGTCACCTGTGAAGGCATTGATGAAGTGTGAGAGGGCATCTAGTTTTCTTGCATAGGTTTTGAACCAAATGTAAGCTTTCATTAGATTTTATAAGTCAGTATTTGTGTTCATCTAATGTACCCATTTTGTTCAAAACTAGAAATGGTTTTGCAATTGCAATTCCCCACAATTCCCAATTCTCTTGACAATTCAGAGTCTTTGGCTTTCTCCTGGCATTCCAACTATCCCCCAGAAATCTAAAGAAAGCACCAATTGGGCATGCCTTAGAATGCCTCAGGAAAGAACAACAATCCTTTCGAAGAATTCGAACTCAAAAAAAAATGATCAACATATGAATCCCAAAGTAGCATGATTATGTCCCATTCTTGATGGAATTTGCTGATGAAAGAGTTCAAAGGTTTGAACTTGGAACACAACCAAGACAACAAACTTCATGTGCTGTAAGGAGATGTGCACAAGCAATGGTTCATAAGGATTGATTCAAGGATTGTAGTGGCTGAGAGCAAGGAAGCATCCAGCAACATACCTATCAAGGCTTCAATACTTTGGAGAGTGACCAAATTACCAGTCAATAATACTCTGCACATCTCATTGAATTGGAGACATTCTGAAAAAATCTTCCTTGAATAGTTTTTCAATTGGGTAGGTACAACCAAATTTTGTTGCAAAACCTAAAATTTCTTTAAAAATTCAATGTCAAAACTTGTTGAAACTTGAAGAGATTGTGGTAGCTCAACCAATTCTATGGAGATGAGTAGTAGACTGGCCAGTGCATGGTGGTTTCATGAGCTGCAAAATGCTCTGGGATGATCATCTCCCAAGCAAGCCTTGCCAAAGAATTCCAGACTCACCTGCCAAGTAGCACCCTGAGGAGGCCTTGAAGATCTTCCTTCTTGGGGTGTAACAAAAGATAATTCTTCACAGCAACTCTAACAGTGACCTGAGAAGTTGTCAACACCCAAAAAAGTTCTAACTAGTTTCTTCCTGGGTATTTCTCCATTCCAGTCCAAATCCCCAGAGAGCTTATATTTCTGTGAGAGAAATTTAGTTCGGTTGTAGAGGACACCACCTTCCATTGCCAAGCATCCAAAATCTTATGCCCACCACTTTTGTACCCCCGCAATGCTGCTCCACTCAAGCATATTACCCTACAAGAACCATTAGACAAAAAATCCCTTTAGCAAAACCACTACTTGCAAAGAAGCTCACCTTGCAGACTCAAGAAACTCAAAACTGCCGCTTCTCAACAATCAGAACTTCTAGGGTTTTCAGGGGACAGAATCCTGCGTTCAAAGCAAGCTTTTTGCACAAGCAATTTCTTTCTTGCTCATGGTTATGAAATGTGCAACCTGCAACTTCATCTTCTTCCTCCTAGAAAGAAATTCTGTGAGGGAAGAAAGAAAGCTTTGTGAGAGCTTGCCTCCAAGGCGCTATGTCTTGATTAATAGCAATTCTCGGCAAATCAGGACTTGTCTGAATTGATTTGGAGGACAGAATTCTGACCATCTTTGAGCAATAATTTCTTCAGATTCCAAGCTGTTGCAACACAATCTGTCCCTGAGTTTTCTTCAACAAGCTCTGGTCCTCCTCCTCATCATCATCATCATCGTGATGTTCCCAATTTGCTTCTAAGAATGGAGATCTGACCATCTTTGAGCAACAATTTCTTCATGTTTCAAGTTGCTGCTACAACACAATCCGAGGTCCCTGGGTTGTCTTCGACAAGCTCCGATCATCATCATCATCATAGATCTTCTTCCTTGGCTCCTCACTCCTGACCTGCATCATCATTATCATCATCATGATGTTCCCAACTGCTTCGAAGAATGGAGATCTGACCATCTTTGAGCAACAATTCTTCATCGAGTTGCCGAAGTCGACGTCTCAAGAGCTCAACCTCCAAGCTCATGTGCAATGCTTCCCGACCCATGATCTCCCCTTCCTTGCGCAACTCGTCTCTCTCTCTTGTGACCAGAGAAAGCTCTTTCCTGTTTTGCTGAATCTGGAGTGTGCTTCTGTCCAAGTCTACCTCCAGCTCCTTCATCAGCTCCACTCTCGAGTTCAGCTCTTTCTCGAGCTCTGACAATCGGAGGTAAGAATCCGCAAGCGAGCACACGAGCTCATACCTCTCCAGTCTCAATTCCTCTTGCTCCTGAAGCAACAAAGTGCAGTGTGCTTGAGATTGTCGCAGATCCTCTTCCAATGTGAGTGCATACTCCTGAAGCAGCATCATGGACTCCTCGCAGTTGTTGGAGGAAGCAGTTGCTAAATGAGTTGCTGTTGTTCCTGGCAAGTCCAGAGCAGTCATGTTGTCGTTATTGTTGCCGTGCTCACGTCTAGGATCGTCCTCCTGCAACACCAACAGGTCCCAGCAGCTGCTGCTTTGATCCTTTCTCCTCTTGACTGCTGCTGTTGGCACACTTTGTAGCAGCAGAATCTCTCCGATCTGCAAACTTCTTCGTGTTCTGGCAAGCTCCAATCGCAGGGTTTTGTTGTCCTCCTGCATCAGCAGTTCCTTCCTGCTGCTCCTCGGCCTGTGTCGCATGGCAAGGCGTAATCTGCTAGCAAGCAAGTCGTACTTCTCTTGCAACGCCGTCACCTGAGCCTGGCTGCGGCGAAGCTGAGCACGCAGTTCTTGGTCTAGTCTCTTGGCGCAAGCTCTCGCAGCTTCTCTTTCATGACCTGCGCGAAGCCTGGCGATTAGACTCTGATTCTCGCACCGCAACAGTGCGATTTCTCGCTTCGCAGACTCTAGCTCCCTCCGCAGACCCACCTCCACGCCGCTCAACCTGTACAGCTCCCTGTGAAGCTCATGGTTCCGCGACATGGCGCTGCAGCTCCCACCCAGCCGATCCTCCGGCAGCAGCAGCAGCTTGTTCTTGAGCGCCTGACGAAGCCCGTTGATGCTCTTCTCATGGTTCATGCAAAGCTCCTGCAATCCATTCACCAATCCTTGGAGATTCCTCCTCTCTTCCTCTTTCTGCGCAGAAACGTCACGCAGCTCCTCACGTCTACTCTCCTCATCCTCATCTGCCGAGCTTTGCCTCCTCAAGTCTGCGACCATCTTCTCCGCTCTCTCCAGCCTCTTCCGGAGCCCATCCACATGCGTCTCCACCTGGTTCACCTTTCCCCTAAACACGTCGACCTCCATCGCCGTGGAATTCATGCTCTCAATATTGCTCCTACACGAGCTTCCCATGTGCTGCAACCGCCCCTTCTCGTTCTCCTGATCCCCCTGCTCCTTCTGCTCGGACTCCTCATTCTCCTCATCTTCTGCCGCCATCTTCAACGCTGTTTCTCTCAAACCGGTCTCACTCTGCACCTCATGGCCGTGAGCATCATCGACATCTGCACCCTGTTCTTCTTGCCAATCCAAAACTTCACGTAATCCGCTTCCCGAAGATCTTAGAGTCTCGAACCCTCGACGACGTCTTCCTGCAATTCCTGCTTGTTGCACTAGGGTTCTACTACTGTAGCTATGATCATCTGCTGCAGCAACATCCTGCTGCAACAATCTATTGTCAGCTGCAGCTCCTGGAAGAAGAGGCTCTTCAATCTTCTGCTCTGATATTGCAGCTTCTTCATCAAATCTAGTATTGCCTGCTGCACCGGCATCTCTGTCATGAAATTCGTGATCTTCTTCGTCTTCTTCTTCTTCTTCTTGCATCAGTGCGAGTCCTTGCGATGATCTGCTGCTGCTTCCTGGTGATCTAGCTCCATCTGCAGCTGTTCTCGCGCCGCTGGGCAAAGTACAAACCAATTCTCTTATGCAGCCGTCGACGTTCTTGTACTGTGCAGGGACATACTTGGCCAGAAGCTTGAAAACTTCCACAGGATTGATATTGTGCAGACTAAATCCGCGTTGAGAAATCTGGAGGAGTCGAGTACGCGCATGATCACAATGTTCCAGACTTCCTCCTACTAGAGTACGATGATCATCACTAGTAGGAGCAGGATCTACTTGAACTTCCTGCTCCATCTTCAAATCTTCTCCGTTCATGAAGCTTTCTAAGTTCTAGCACAACATGATCACCACCTGCACCACCAGATCGTCATCATCGTCATGATGCTCGTACTCTGGTGCACAAAACTGCGAATTTCGAGATCACTCCAAAGCTGCACAATTGATCTCCTCTTCTGGGGATCATCATCACTAGAACTTTCTTCTTTAATTTTTTTGTGGGAAATCCTCTGTTGCACGAATTCGGAGGAATCGATTAATATGTCAATTTCCTCAAATTTCCAAAGAAGATAAAGTATTATTTTTCCCTGCGGCTCCTACGAAGAAGAATCTGTGCAAGAAAGTCTTTTCTTCCCTGCTGCTCCGGATCCTAAGAAGAATCTGAGGAAGATTCCCCTAGATTCTACGATTCTCGCGGTAATTTCCGAAGAAGCAGAAAGGAAGAATTCGGCCTTTTTTTTCTCGGTGTCCTACGAAGAATATGAAGGAAGATTCTCCTAGATTCTACGAGTCTGCGGTGGCTAGGTCCCGCGATTCTGAGTAAGTGGATTCTGCGATTGTGGGAAGGTAGATTATTCGATTCTAGGAAAGGTAGATCCTGCGATTCTAGGAAGCTAGATTATGTAATTCAGGTAATGTAGATTCTTCGATTCTGCAATTCTGGGTAGCTAGATTCTGCGATTCTAATTTCGTGGTAGCTAGATTCTGCGATTTTGTGTATAAGCTAGATTCTGAGATTCTTCATTTCGCCACCCAACTTCATTTTGCAAACTTCTTCTTCGTGTTTTTTCATTGGGGGGAAAAACAAAGTTCCAAATTATTTTGAAGGAGCTTTCCTTACACAAAAAACACAAAATTAAAACCAATAGGCCTACATATCAAAAGGGATAGAAACCCTCGGCTCCCCAAGCTCAATCCTGATCTACAACATATATACTATACACTCATCAGAAATACGGATACATAATTACTGTATATAAGATCATAAAAAATACCTCCACATATCTATCCTATACTCTATGAGAAATACATCTACAGATAAATTTTTGTATTCACAGAAATACCTCTCAATATCTATTGTATACTAAATAGAAATACATGTCCAGATCTATTTTTATATTCAACAGAAATACCTCTCAATATCTATTGTATACTTAATAGAAATATATGTCCAGTTCTACTTTATACTCATCAGAAGTATCTCTACATCACTATTGTATACTCAGCAGAAATACTTCTACATTGAGGAGTATACACCTCCTGTACAGAAACTCAAATTCAGCATGAGACTGGAAAACTCTGAGATGATGTTCTCCTTTCTCCCAAAAATAAATAATTTTAAAGTAAAACTAGGGATCTGTGTTCCTCCACGGGAACCATTTACATAAATTTTAGTTTTTAATTGCTAAATTTATAGTCTATCATATTTTAAATTATTACCTAAAAAGAAAAATAAGTGAGAAATAATTATGAAAAAAAACCAAAAATTCAAACCCCAAAAAAAGGAAATTCATGAATTGAACAAAAATCATCTCAGAAAAGTTATTTGAAGATGGGCTCTCTCCCATATTCTTATCATTACTACAGTACTAGCCTGGCAGAGCCGTCACTTTTTTTTGCCAAATATTTAATTATATTTTCCAAAAAAATCGGCAGAATTGAAGAAAATTATTTAAACAAAAAAAATGTATTATTGGACAATCATTTGTCAACCAATGTACTTTATTTCCAAATAAAATATTCAAAGGTATTTCCAAGATCTTTACATTAAATTTTTATTTTTTTTGGGAAATTCATTGAACTTTTTTTTCTAATAATTCATTACTGCCAAATATATCAGGCTAGTACAGTACTTATTATCAATATTACACAAAGAAGGTATGAAGACTCATGCTCTATAGACAGCGTTTTTTTCCCTTCATTTTGGTTATATCAGTAATTTGGCGAGTTTTTCCCAAAAAATTAGCAAAATTAGTCAAATTCGCACTATGAAACGAAATCGTACCAATTTTTTTTTGTGAGAAAAAATGATTAATTGTTTCCCAAAAAAAGCAATGCCGAGTGGGTTTGGGGAGTTGGTCAAACTCTTCACCAATTTTGTGATGTTTGAGCAAAGCAACTACCAATGATGGATCCTCTGGTGAACGCATGAAGGAAATTTGACAAAGTCCTACTTTGATTATGAACACAGAGCACGAGGACAGGTCAAAAAGAGGCTTTAGAGAGTGTTGCAGACTTTCCTTTGTGGTGATGGGCCCCAGAGTAAGGAACTTTCCTTATGTAGTTGAGTTCCATATCCATGTTCAGGGAAACCCAACCTACCTACCCTTTAGTAGTCAGATTGGGACTTGGGGAAGTGTGCTTGCCAATAACCTTGACTCCTGTTTGTTTTCCTGGGCAAAAAGAATAACAACGACACATGGTTTCTCAAGAATAACAAAGAAAGAAACACACACGGTTTCTCAGCTAATTGTTGACCTTAAAAGTTGGCTTTTGTCCCATAACCATGCCTTGTGAGGATCTCAATGCTTTGATTGGCTATCAAGTCACTAGTTACAACCCATAACCTTTGACCTCCATTTCATTAGTGGCCTACTAGTGAGCACAAGGTATCATCCTGGACTCTCTTTGGCCAAATGATTAGGTGACCCTTCGTTGTTTGAACAAAGGTTTCATAACAGCTCTCTCTGCACAGATGAAATGAGAGAGCATCTCTATTCTGGCAAGGGATGGTTATGTCCAGTCACCGGATCAAGTAAGCTGGTTACTATGAATAGTCTCCTTACATGAATAGTCTCCAAGAAATGTTCCATGAAGTTCCCAAAAAATGAACTCACTATTCATAGTAACACCTGGTGAGCATTCCACAAAATGTGGGACCAAATGAAAACTACATATTTTGGTAGTCTTCTCCCTTAAATGTAGATCCAATAAATGAAAGAAAAAAATAGAGCATACTACTACTACTACTACTACTACTACTACTTCCATACTGGTGTTCTGGTTTCAAAGTAATTGTCATAGTGACAAAAGAATCCTGCTGCCAGACTGCAATTGGGTTTTGTGATCAAGGATTCTAAAATCCTCAGCATCCACAAGAAATATTCTAGAAACTCTTCAATTCATTTTTCACATGAGACATAACAGTAGCAGTTGATAATCACTGTGCAATATGATGCAACCAAAATACAATTGTGATGTCAATGCAGTGAAACCTCTGTCCAATAATTGCAATTTGCACTGGGTTTTTTGTGTATCCCTAACCCACCAGTCACTTCTTTAATTGTGTGTGTACTGCATACCCTGCTCCAAGTTGGAAGGACATGGAAAAAAAAGCTTCATGTACCATGTGGAATCAGAGATTGGTGATGGATGGTAATTCCTCACGCCTGACAAAGATCTTTTGACAGGACTAAGTACATTGCATATTCCAAATCCACTAATTTGGCTGTTGTCAAATAGATAGTCCTGTCATGAGGTCAAGCCTACCACCCATGTTAGAATTACATATGTAAAGCTCAACCTTGTGCCAACATTTCCATGCATTGTGATTGTAATTTTACTGCACACAATTCTCATAACAAGTGAAAACAGAATGCAACTGCAATTTACAGAAATCTATAACAATCAAGTCCATGAACCCTGACATTGTCCAAGCACTCCAGAAGTTTAGGCAACTCTCAATTTGCAGTAAGTTGAATCAGACCAACCCAGATTTCAGGACAAAATAATATATTGACCATTTGCAGTATCAGTTGTGTAAGAATATCATAAGGGGTGTGATGCCCATTGCAGGCACACACAAGCACCCAACTCTGCCACCACAGAAAAACTCTACATTATGAAAGTCATGCAAAGGGTAGACTCATGCCTCAGTTGGGTGCACAACAATAATAAGTTTCCATATAGTGTTGGCTCACAGCAATCTTGCGAAATGGCTACTTATAGTGAGCTGGGAGCACTCTCAAGATCTGGTTGCTGCTGCCAGTTCTTGATTTGACAATGTGTTTTTGAGTTCTCACCACTTATGAACTAAGTGAGTTGTGGGTTTTCCGGTGCACGTCAAAACTGGAAACCATAGGTGTTGTTTGATGAAACACAATCAGCACAAATGCATTGAGGAAGTTGAAATGCAGGTTCCAGAGTGAAAGAAGGGCCAATACATCTAGTCTCCACAATGTCTCTGAAAATGTCATTCAACAACTTCAGCAACTTTGGCATCAGTCAAGTTTGACACCTGCAGATGAAGCCTGCAACCAGGCTTGGGTTGGAAGCCCTCTCAGTGAGTGCATGGTGTATACACTTTTGCAATTGCATCAGTCAGAAAAAATTGTACTGCCACAAGAACACAGAAGTTGCTGAAGGAGAGTGAAGCAGCAGAATTACAAGTTTTGAAAAACAGTAGACATGCATACAATAGAATGAAGAAAGATTTTGAGAGGACAATTCTTCTGTCTAAAGATCCTTGTAACCAAATTCATCACCTTTGCAAACACATCCACATTAATAGATAAACAAAAAAACAACCCTCTCTCTCTCTCTCTCTCTCACACACACACACACACACACTTGCTGGGTGAAAGATTACATACGTAAATATGCTCACAATTGCAAGCATACCTTGGTAGCCAGGGCTTGTGACCACAGACTTCTCCAGGGATCAGCATTCACCATCATAGCTGATGGCACCAGTATCTGGAGCACCAACATATACTTGTCAGCAGCACATGCATGAGCTGGTTGAGAATGTCCATTGATGGTTTGAAGCTAGAAGAAGCCATGTTTGTACCCTAGACCAGCTTCACACCAGAGAATATAAGAGATCCCGAGAAAAATTGGTGTTCTAAAAGTTAGAGAAAATCCAGCAAGAACAATTGCAGGTGTCTTAGAAATTTAGGATGTCAAGGTCACCTAACTTCATTCTCAATCACCATTCTGTTGCCTGATGTTTGGATAGATCTGGTGGATGTAGAGCTCTCTATAATTATAACAAATGCAGAAAGTCAGGGAATGCAAATTCACCTCTTTCTTCGTCATGCACTAGTCAAACTGCCACCATGCCACATGCAGGTGGAGCTTCTCTATATTCAATCTTGATGCTCCAGCAGGTTCTCCGTTAAATTCAGTGGAAGAGCAGGTTAGATCAGATCTGTGCAGCAGCACTAGTAATCAACCCCTTGCTTGTTTTTCTCAACAATACCAGCATGCAATTCTAGATGCACACTGATTTCGATGTCCCTGGACAGTATTTGTCAAGAAAGGATTCTGTGTGAAGACAGGCTTCCAACATCACAAAACAGGGATCAGTGCCAAAATGCACATTCTGAAATCCAGTACTCTGTGTGTTCCATGAAAAGGAAAAACCTCTACTGTTTACAAACAACTCTTGCATCAGCTTTGTATGCTTCCCCAGCGTTCTTTGACTGTGTGTCATGCAAGAAGACATGAGCCCATTGACTGATAGTTGATTAGCAAGTCCTTTCCATGAATTCCTTGGGATACATATATTGACATAACTGTCTCTACTGAAATACACCATTTGTGTGAGCAAATGTACATCACTGCTATGACAAAGCAGCAAGCAATTTCTAAGCATTGCTTATCTGTTATACACAGAGTGCAGGCATTTTCCCTGCAATTTAGTCTCTAACAATCATTCCTGAATGACTGATGTCTTGTAGTACACAGTCTAAGGCCACAAGGATCAACTCACAAACATCACTTGCTCTTTCCCACTTTTTCACAGATTTCTGCCAGGATGTTTAATACAGTTTACCATTGAGTCTCATGTTGTAAGAATGCAACGGATTGGACAGCCCTCAGCCTGCATAAGCTTCAAAGGGAGGCAATGCATGATATAAAGACCCATATCTACATCATCCAGGTTCAGCCCCTCCACCAGTATCAACTTCTGCAATTTACCACATCACTTACCCATAAGCTTGACATGTGAAAGCTAATTGCATGTTCTCAATAGCACTAGATTCATGAGCCAATATCTTGTATTGGCAATTCATGGAACCAGAGAGTTCTTTGTAACCAGTAGCGTAGTAATTCCTCTAGCTGTAATTGAAAAGAAAAGATATCTAGGCAGGGAACCATGACTTTTGAGGCAAGAACAAAAAAAAGATCCAGTATCAAATGACAGGTCTTCTCAGTGCCAAAATCCAGAGAGTGACAGACAGCTGATTTAGAGCATGCTGTCATCCTTTTGGCTGATGCCAGCACATTGGACAGGGGGAGAAATAAAGCTTTCAAGGAGAGGTGGGAAGAAACCCAGGAACCAGAAGAGAACACTATGCTCCAAGTCTACTTGATATGGCCACCATGCCAAGATCATGGTGAGGGACAGGTGACAAGGAGGGGGTTTGAGAAGAACAGAAACAAGAACCTTTTCCAAAAGGACTTGGTGGGCTGGGGCAAGATTGATATAAGCCGCAACCGAAAGGTAATCAATTCCTGACGTTACACCATAGCCCGAAGATCCCAACAACATCACCAATCATCAAACAGGAGCAAGGTAATGAAGCAGAAATCAGAAGGCATCACCCCTTTATCACAGATAAAATTTCTGTGACTGATGTGCACAAAAGAGACATCCAAGGAAAGTTCAAGGGGCAGAAAAACTAGGAAATTATGCAAAGGTGTAGAAGGCTGACCAATGAACCTGATCTTGGTTTGGGTGACAATCCACTCTGCTCCATCAGTAGTTAACCCAACGTAGCTGCTGTCAAAGGCTGTTTTCCACATAAGGCGCCTGTCTTACCAATCACACAGATCATGAGGACAATGTTTCAAAAAAAAAATCACAACTGCTTGTTCTCCTGAACATGACAACAAGGTTATGGTCACCAAAATATATCCAAGAAATCTTGTACATTGCCACAAGATGCATTATGGTTGCTAGCATTCTGGCAGAGGAAGGAGATGACAGATTTTGACTGACATTGTAATAGAGAAAAACAATCAAAAAGAGATTGCAACTTCACCCACCCATATAAACCTAAGTCCTAAAACCCTAAGAGCCTTCCTCGCAGTGCCATTGCAACATGATAATTCTTCTGGTTGTACCTATCTGTGTTGAGAGTCCTGAAGATGATGCGTTCCACTCCTGGTGGGATATGGAGGGATGCCAATACCTGTGCTGTTCACATCAACAAACACTCACATAAAATTTCAAGCACCATCTTTAGAGTTTGCAAACCCACAAGAGTACCAAATTCATCGTGGCCAGGAACAGAGCAGCAAAATTGCATGGCCCTGGAGCTGCTGAATACAAATTTGTGCACAAAATCTTTTACCTGTCAAATTTGTGTCCCTTGGAGCATCCACAAGCAGCACAGGACCTGGCCCCCAAATGACAATAACCCTAATCACTGGTGGTCCTTATAACCAGGGGCTCTTG